>OBSA01000002.1_pt1 | contig 199551 bp, 252 predicted proteins | sample 1501291 | NCBI WGS metagenome assembly OBSA01 (sample SAMEA3360679, study PRJEB22359) | human gut metagenome | biome: ENVO:urban biome; feature: ENVO:human-associated habitat; material: ENVO:feces | place: Bangladesh | collected 2011 | reverse complement strand
AGGAACTCACCGAATCCATACTCTCCGACCTTCTTCCCGAACCGTGCCGCAATGCTTAAGCGTGTACGACGAATACTTCTTTACTTTCCTGAATGAAGGTGGAGAAGTCCGAGCCTTGTGCTCTGTGAGGGAAGGCACTTGAATATCTCATCCCACACCTGAAGGAATGGGCTTTCTCGCTTATAGTTTCTGTAATATGCATGACATGTGCCATGTATATTTATTTGTTTTTTGAAGAAAACTACAAAAAAAACCGAAGTTTTCCTCGGTTTTGAGGTTCAGAGATTTGGTGTCTCAAGCTTCTGCTGCTCAAGAGCCTCGGCTTCCTCTAACGTAATCTCCCTCCAATTATCGGAAGAGTCGTTCTTTCCGAGGTAGATGTCACCTTCGGCAATCGTCTCTCCATCCGTGAGCCTCATTCCATCCTCTGGAGTAATAACCGTCATTCCGTTAACCGTTTTCTGCGTCATTTTCCTTACCTCCTTTTAAGCCAATGTCCAGCCCCTTTCCGTCGCGACCTTCTTCTCCTCGTCGGTCAATTTCGCGAGGTTAGTCTCGCCAAGCTCCAGCGTCTGCGCGGTCGTGACGGTCTGCAAGCCGTTGATAATCACCATCAGGCTGTCGTGGGTCAGTTTCGTGCAATCGGAAAGTCTGAACGACACCTTGAAGTTAGGGTTTCCGGTTATCGTCGTCAGCGATGAGCATCTTAAGAAGGTATCGACGAGAGACGTCGCGTTCTGTCCGAACCCTTCGGGAAGCGTCAGCGAAGCCAGCGAGGTGCAAAAATTTAGCATATAAGATGCGTTCTTGATGTTCTGTCCAAACCCTTTTGGAAGCGTCAGCGTCGAAAGAGCTCGACACCCGGTGAACATATAATTTGTGTTTGTGATGTTCTGTCCGAACCCTTCGGGAAGCGTCAGCGAAGTCAGGTTGTCGCATTGATAGAACATCTGTTGAGCCGAGGCGGAGAGTCCAAGCGGAAGATCGTTCGGAAATATGATTTTCTTCGCGGCGCAATTCCGAAACATGAAGTCGTAAGATATTATATTCGCAACAGACATGACGACAGGTTCATTGCAGTCGAATTCATCGACGACGGACGCCGGAGAGAACTCAACGTGATTGCACGTAATAGTCTCTGGTATAACTATTGATTCGATCAACGCGGGCAATCCCGACAATTTCGTTCCTTCGGGAACGGCAACCCCCTTTTCGGCAATTGCGTCCTTCAGCGCGGCGTGGGCCGCCTCGACCTTCGCGACATTTTCACTCAACGTGCTCATAGAATCTTCTCAAGTTGTGCGTTCGCTGCATCGACGCTCGTTGCAAGGCTGTCCAATCTGGTTGAAAGAGTCGATAAATCCGTTGCCGATGCATAAAGTTCGTCACCCCTGTTCTTTGTAAGGATGTTGCTTCCGTCAGGTTCTAGCTGCGAGATATTCGCTCCGACTGCCGCGAACGCGAACTTATCATCAGGAGTTGTCGTCATGAAGCCAGATGACTTCACGCCGCTCTTTGCTGTAACTGTCTTGACTGATAGTTCCGTGTCAGAATCTATCTTTGCCTGGTAGTTTTCGTTAGCGACTTTCTGTGTGATGACCGGAGTTCCATCTGCCGTAATTGTGGAAATTTTATCACCCTGTGCATCCTGTGTCATTACGTCAACCGGACTGACGATTTTGACGTTTGTTGTCCGATCATTTGGACCATACAACGACGCGTTGACAACACCGAATTTCACCGCATCCGACGTTGTTCCTCCAATCGGCATCGCACCAATCTGAGTTGTCGTGACATTGTGTGGGTTTGATTGATCCGCCTTGTGTGCTTCTATCGACTCGTTTCCGGAGTCAGCCTTTGCCGACGCGGTGTCAGCGGTCTCCTTGACTTCATTCAGTCCATCGGTTAGACTACCAACTTGTTGCATGGTTGCATCAACTGATGTTTTGACATCATTCACATCAGTCTCAACCGATGCGATATGTGAGTTTGCTGAATCTACAGACTACTTAGCCTCATTAGCCGCGCTCGATGCTGTTTCAGCAAGAGCGTATGCCGCATCCGCCTTCTGTGTCGCAATTGACAACGAGCCATTCGTCAGTTCGAGATCCTCCTGCAATGTGTTAAGGTTGCTTTCTATTGACTCCTTCGATGCAATCAAGGAATCTCTCTTCAGGTTTCCAATCCTTACCGTATCGAGTGCGTTCATTTTTGTAGTTCCATTTGATGTCCAATTCATTCATATTTATCGTTTTTTTTGATACTCGCTAAAAAACATATAAAATGTGCATTTTTCTGCAATTATCTCACTCCAAAAACCAAACATTTGCTTACAATCCGTAAATATTTCCAATGATCACGAACGAGGCTGGTGCGATAATCGGAATTGGTGGGAAGAACCGGAACAACGAAAGGAAGGACGGTATTTCCGACACGTCCTCCATTGGACAGGTCAATTCCGGGGGCTCGTCGTCAAACTCTTCTGGTGATTCGTCAAACTCGTGGAACGACCTCGGCTCGGATCCAATGCAGGACAAGATTGACGAGATCAACGGGAACGACAAGGACTCGGGAATCTACGTCCCGTCCATGAATGGTCTCGACACGGAATACGCCCACGGAAACCACTGGTGGGGCTATTTCCCAGTCTCCCAGGTCCTCGGGAGGAAGTACTCGGATCTCGAGCTCAACCTGACGCACTTCGCCATACCCCAGCAGGTCATGGGTTCGACCTCGGCGTCCTTCAAGGGTTATTCATATGAATTTCCGACCCACCTCCTTGACGCCGACCAGAAGGAAATCACTATAGAGTACATAGTCGACGAGAAGTGGCGCAACTACCGGGCTCTCTTCAAGTGGTGCTCCGCCTTCGAGGGTCAGATAAACCAGGTCATAGATACGTCGGACGCGAACGGAATATCAGTCAAGGACTTCATCGACTGTAGGATATTCCTCCTCGACCACTTCAAGAACAACATCATATCGTTTACCTTCCACAACTGCTGGGTGAAGATCTTCCAGGAGCTGACCCTTGACGCCGCCACAGCAGACGAGGTGAAGCACTCGATAACTCTCGCGTACTCGAACTACACGATTGACGACATCGTAATCTGAAAAGCCGTTTGACTTTTCCTTTGAAAATGCTATACTGTTAGCATCAGGAAGGAAAAGTGAATGGACGAAAATTGTTTCGAGGAAAAGGTCGAAGAGCTCATCGAGAAGAAATACGGGCTGAAGTGCGTCTACAGGAAGCCGATGGGTCAAAATACCATTGTGTTGAGCTTCACACTTGGCTTTGCAGACGAAGAGGAACAGGAAAGAATCCTCTCGAAAATTCAGGACGAGGAACTGATCAGAAACTCCGATGCTTCCGCGTACATTGCGAACATCGCAGGACGTGATGCAGGACCGGCGATTCAGGTGATGTTCGACGAACAATAACACAAAAACCGTAAATATTCCAGTTAAAAGGTATTTCAAAATGGATCTCAACTTCGACTATCGTCACTTTCAGTAGGAATCAATGAACAGACTCGCTGGAATATTCGCCGAGTCGTGTCAGGAGGAAGTCGACCAGAACGGCTTCGACCGAACGTACGACATGATACAGAAAATCCTGTCGTGCAAGAAGATGTGCAAATGCCACCCCTTCCTCTATGCGCTTGACCAGGAGCACGTCAACGAGGACGACAGGAAGAAAGTCGAGGAGCTCTACGAATGTGCAGTCCAGCGAGGCTTCATCAAGGAGGACAAGCCGGAGGGTGACGAAAAGGGTGAAATCCGGAAGGAGTGCGACTGCGAGGAGGATCCGTATTCCGACAAGCTCTGCGGAAGCCCGGATGACGCGCTTACGCCACTTGGAGTGGACAACACTCCTGCCGCATAGACAAGTACGCAGTCTAAGCCGTCGTTCACCGTCCTCTATTCTGTACTGAAGGACGGACAGCCGAAGGTCGGGGAGTACTATTCATGCGCTTTCGACATGGACGGTGCGAAACAGGAGTGCATCGACAAGATTTCAGGACTCGGCTGCACGGCAATCCGCGTACTTGGTGTCGAGCAAACTGGCGGTGTTGACCCGAACGTGACTTCGGGAGAGTCGGGTGTCAACCTCTACAACGTCTCAGAAGACGACTCGAAGGATTTTGAGAAGCAGGAAACGGGAGACGACTCTTCGGGAGCTGAAGCCGAGAACAAGGATTCAGAGACTCCGTCGTTTGGTGCCACCGAAACTCAGGAGCATAAAGCAGATGACTCTTCTTCCGATTCGGACAAGACCGAAACCACTGACGACATGAGGACTGACGGCATTTCTGAACCAAAACAGGACGACGCGGCTGGAAAGGACGACTCGACGGATGAGAAGTCGGACTCCGAGGAAGAGGAAAAAGACGACGGTGAGCAGTCCAAACAGGAGCCGTCCGAAGGGGAGCCGAAGAAGTTGACGTCTGACGAGAAGACCTCTCTCCGCGAGGAATACACGAGGGTCTACAAGGACGTCCTGAAGAAAACGAACCTTGGAAAGTCGTTCGTCGACATGACAATCCAGGAGAAGATGGACTTCCTGAAGACGCTTTCCGAGAAGTGGACAAAGAACGATCCTACGGAATTCCTCTCGGACAAGGAGTTCGAGAAGCTGAACAAGACCGTCGTCAAGACTGAGGAAGACTCAGAGGAAAAATGATTCCAGAGAACTACGAGAACGACCCGGAAACAACCTGCTGCGCAAATTGCAGGTGGTTCGACCAGCGTCCCGGATTCTGCCGCCTGAATCCTCCGGTTCCAATGACGATTGACATGGGCGGCTATCAGGTGACTACGTCCAACTTCCCGAAGATAAACATACCGGCAGTAGACTGGTGCTCAAATTTCGAAAAAGAGTCATGAACACTTGGGATTGTGGATGAAAAACGCCTGAATCGCCAATATGTAGCAGAACCAAAGTCAAGTATATAGTTCCCTTTTTAAGGACGTTTTAAGGAAGGAAATGGTTTTATGCATTTGAAAAGCAAGAATTTCAGGAAAATCAACTACAACAAGTGGGGCAAGAACATCGGGGACTGCCTTGTCCGCGCAGTGGTGGGCGCATTTGGCTTGGATTACGAAGTCGCATGCAAGCTCCTGCATGTGGACTGCAAAAAAGGTGTAGGTTTCGACGGGGACGACGGAATCGACCTCTATCAGATGGAGAGATACCTCGGAAAGTGGATGAGTCCAATCAAGGAACTGCTTCCGAGCGAGGATGATCCGTTCAAGTTTGAAGGTGAGCTTCCCCTTGACAAGTGGGTTGACGAACACAAGAAGGACGACAAGATTTACCTCGTCTACGTCACGGACTGGAAGGACGGAGGTCACATCGTTTACGTGAACTGCAAGAAGAACTGCGGATATTTCGTCGACACATTCGACTCGGGGAACATTCCCGTGAACGCCTGGTGTGAGGTTGAGCAGAGAGTTCCGAAGGACTCAAAGTATCACTGGAAATACGACAAGAAGACAAAACGCTTCATTTGAAACCAAAAACATCTTCAATCGTTCGATAGCCGTCAAACACCTTTGACGGCTTTTTCGTCTTCTGCGTAAAGCGGAACTCCTCGAGAATTCCGAATTTTTTCATGAATTCCTTCGGTATCAGCTTGTAGATGTAGAATCCGTACTTCTGATAGACGAGCTTCTGGTCAATCGAGAACGATCTCGCCGTCAGGTTGAACGTCCCCTTCACGTCAATGTAGATTTTCCCATCAGACACAACCTTGAACTCGGAGCAGAGGCTTTCGTATTCCGGCTTCAGGCAAATCAGAAAATCGGGACTGTAGCAGTGCTCCCTGAAAAGGGTCCTCTGCTTCTTCCCCACAGTGTACTTGACAGCGGGTGTAAGCTCAAACGTGCACGGCTGGTAGTCGAAACCTGAGATTATCCCAAGCTCAAGAGCCCTCAGAAGCCACTTATAGACAAGTATCTCCTCGTTCGAGTCGACACTGACAATCTAGTTCGTCCGCGTGTCGAGAATATCAAGCTGCTTTCTTCTGTTCCGTCCCATCCTACAGTCCAAGCCTTTCCCTGAGGTGCTGGCGTATCTCCGCAACGGTCAGCCTCATCTCTTCATTATTTATTATGTTCCGCTTACGCGCATACTTCAGGATCCACTCGTTTATGCTGACGAGGGAGTTCCGCATTTCTCCCGAATACTCGTCGTGGACATTGACGATGTTCGCGCTTCCGTATATATTCTTCAGGACCTTGAACATGAGATAGCAGTCAAGGTTCCTGTGCTTGACGAAAACGACGTTCCTCTTCGGCGGATTCCTGAAGAAATCGTTGAACATCTCCTCGAATATGCAGTTCAGCGCGTCGTCGTCGAACCTGAGATCCTTCTCGCGGTGGAAGTACTTCACGTCGGGATGCTCCTCCATGTACTTCCTAAGCTTTTCAGGAATGTAGATGTTCTCCGGAATGTACTTCAGGAGTATGTTAGACTTCGGGAAACACGAGCCGATGACGACAAGATACTCAGGCTTCACGACGGAATATTCGCCGGAATACCTGTCGATTTCCTCCAAAATGTTCCTTTCGAGTTCGTCGCGTATCCTCTTCAGCGACATTGGGGAGGAGAACACGTATGTTCCGCAGTCCCTTGTGAAGTCGTCGCCATGCTCCCCGATGAACCTTGAAAACGAGTTCTCGAGAAGGTGCTTGTAGTAGACGAGCTTGAACCTTGGAACGAAAGAAGCCATCAGTTTGCGCTCTTTCCGGGAGTGAACGGCGCGGCATACTTCCTGAGTGCGGCGTCGATTATCTTCTTGGACACCTCGGACTTGCATGCCGCATAGTCCGAAAGAAGATCCCGTACGGTCTGAATTCGCTCGACCATTTTCTCGATTTCCGCGTTGATTTCTGCGATTTCCTCGTTCGTCATGATTTTTCCCCTTCACTTAAAGCTCCATACAACTCTTCAGCGAAAACTCCTCAACTTCCTCAACCCTTGTCTTCCTCAAAAGCTTCTCCTTCAGGATTGCGTAGACCTTCTCCTCAAGCTCCTTCGGTATCTCGCGGAAGTCGATGAGCTTCCTGTTGAGCATGAACCTGTTGTAGGACTCCTGGCTCTCGGAAAGCATTCTCCTGAGCGTGTTCTTGTCCCTCATCAGCTGGTAAGCCTTGATTTCGCCATATCCACTGAAGACGTTCCTGATGTTGTCAGAGACGTCACCACGGATTATCTTCCAAAGAAGGAACTCGTTCGGAGTCATCGGATATTCAGTCTTCGCCAGGTTATTCGAGACGATCTTGCGCTCGACTGGCATTCCGGACATCGTGTACTGGTATACGCCGTCAAGCTGAAGGAAGTCCTTGTCGGATGAAAGTATGACGCGAAGCGCATAGTTGTCGAACCTCCGCATCAGGACTGCGATTATGTCGTCGGATTCACACCCATCGACCTTGACAATCCTGTAGCCGTACCTTTCCTCAATCTCAAGCTCCTTGAAGATGACGTTCAGGACGTATCTCTTGATGACGGGGACGTTGTACTTGTGGACCATGAGCTTGCGGTTAGCCTTGTACTCCGGATAGAGCGTCTTGCGGAAGGACTCGTCAAGCGGGGAGTCCTCAGAGAGCACGATGTCTATGCCGTCGGCGAGATCAACCTCCTCCTGGTGCGCGTTCCTGACGATCCAGTTGATTGCCTCAAGCCTCTTCTGAACGACATTCCTGAGTGCCATGCGGAAATGGTCGAAGTTGAGGAGATCAGGTGATTCTCCGGGATCTCGCTCTATGTCCTCGCCGAACACGGTCTCCCACTCGCGCCTGTAGTTCAGACCCCACTGCTTCTCGGCGAGGAATATGACGAAGTAGATGAAGTTCGACACATCCATCGCGACGAGAACCCTGTTCAGCCGTTCCTTTTCTTCCATTTGGGAGGAATTATAGCATTTTTCAAGAAAAAGTCAACCCATTTCCTTGAAGATGTCCGAAACAGACTCGACGAGATCAGGATTTGACGCCTTCATGTCCTTGTTTCCCCGTATCCAGTTGAGGTACTTCTGGTCAAGCCCGAACACCTCCTCAAGGGAAAGACCCTTGTATTTCCCGAAGTTCATGACGTCTACCATATGCGCGGAATTCAGCCACCTCGAGACATCCGAAAGCGTCGGATTTCCGGAAAACGACCTTTTCACGAGTTCCGTGAACATCATTTTTGTAAGCCTGATTTCCGTTGCGGTGGAGCGGTTCGTACGGATGCTTGAAAGCCTCTTCACGTCACGGAAAAGATAGGCGAACACGGAATCCATCGTATAGTTTCCGATTTCAGAGACCGGAATTGCCTTTTCGGACATTTTCATGACGTCGATGAGAAGCTCCTTCCTGAAGTCAAGCGGATCGACCCCAAGAATCCTCATGAAATGCTCGTTCAGGATCTTCAGGTCATAACCAATGTGATTGTACCCGACGATGAACACGCCCTTGTCGATCATTGACCTCAGGACATGGCATATCTTCTCAAGCCCATCCTTCAATGGGTAGCCGTTATAGTCCGAGGTCTTGACCATCTCATCCGAAATACCAGACGCGACGAACCCGGACATCATGATCTTCTCGTCTGGAACCAGGTTCAGAACCACCCTTCTCTTCGGGTTATACAGCTCGTTGTCGTCATGAAGCTCCGCGTTCGTGTATATCTCGCAGCAGAACTGTATCGGGCACTGATGGCTTCCGTACAGGTCGTTCTGTGTCGTGAATATGTCTACAAACGCGCAGTTTTCCATTTCAGCGGAAATTATAGCATGGAATTTCAGAAAATGCAAGCATTTTCTCAATCCGTGTAGATGTACGTGTCTGCACGGAAGTTCCTGATTGCGTCAAGTGCGTTCTTGATAGCCTTCTTCGTCTGGCGTATGTCGTCAAGCGTACACTTCGTAGGGTTGTTTATCTTCTTGTAGATTTCCTCGTCTGGCTCGTCAAGGTACTTCTCAATTCGCAACTTCGCGTTCTTCAGGAACTTCCTGACAATGGAGAGATCCATTATCATGTCGGTCTCCTCCGGCGTCAGGTACTGGAGTGGAGGCTGTGCCGTGAGGTCGTACGCACGGAAACCCCTGTTCTTGTTCTGGGTGGGAAGCGGAGAGAGCGAGATGCCGTAGACGTGATCCGGGTTTGACATCGCGAACCTCATTCGGCACAAGGGACGGATGTTCTTCCAGTTCCTCCAGTTGGCGAACTTGTAGACACCTTTCCCCCTCTGATCCGGCCAGCAGTAGTAGCGTTCGTTGTCGTCGTGCTTCACTGAAAAGTCGCTCGGGGAGATGTACTTTCGTCCACTCCTTGAGCGTATCTGCTTTCCGGCGACATTCTTCTCGCGCGAACGCTCGATGTCAGCCTTTCCCGTTCCGAACTTCGAGTCCTCCTCGATTTTCTCGGAATCCTCTGGCATGTCGCTCCCCTCCCACCCGTCAATCCTGTACTTCCTGTTCTCGATTGCATCAAGAAGCCTCGCAAACATCGGATCCGTGTTAGCCCACGTGTCCTTCAGCTTGTCGTGGAGCTTTCCGTAGAACTTCGTGTGGAAGAAGTCGTCGTACTGTTCCGGGGAGATCTTTCCGGTCTTCCCGTTTATCCAGGAATCCCACTCGCCGCTCTCCCTGTCGAGGAAAAGCTCGATTTTCAGGTTGTCCTTCGGATAGTCGAAGAATATGTCAACAGCCTTGTCTGGATTGTTCTTCGGGTTGTAAGCCCTCGTGTCGTCAGTCTCGTCGACGTGGACGCTGTACGCTATCATCCGTATGTCTGCACATGAAATGTTCCGGTCATTGAAGTCGAAGTGTATTGACTCGGTTATGTCCTGAGGCGTCGTGTCCTCGAGGAGCTCGGACTTGTCTCCTTGTCCGACGGCTTCCTCGTTCGTGTTCCTAATTTCCCTCCAGCCGTTCTCTCCGTTCTTCGAGATTATCCTGCGTATGTTGTTCGCACCGACGGGATTCGCGCTGTGGATGTGCACGGTTATGTCAGGGATTCCGCAATAGTCGAGGTAGTCGAAGCAGCGGATGTAGTCTCCGCCGTCATTCTGGTAGTCTCCTGCGTCGTGATCCGTGTCTATCAGTTCGATGTCATCGAGACCGTTCTTTACACAGTAGTCGATGAACTCCCTGACTGTCTTTATCCAGATATATCCATCGGGTGCCTCGCGGATGTCGTCAATCCAGATTTTCTTTCCAGACGCAATTTCAGCTTCCGTGTCAGACTTGTCTCCGCCGATGTCGCTGTCAGCCTCCTTAAGGCATGTCTCGAAAATCGAGGAGTCCGCCTTGAAGTCCGACTCGTTCAGGTCAAGTGCCCTGTATATTCGCATGACCCTGACATTTTCCTCGGCAAGGAACTTTCCCTTTTCGTCAGCAGATGGAAGCTTCGAATACTTTATGACAAAGCCTTCACCCCTTTCCCTATTCTTGAACGGAATCGTCTCCTGTACCTGATCCGTCCATGTGTATGCCACGACCTTGGAATTGAAACCATCCCTGTCATTGATTCCCTTGATGAACATGTTCTTCTCGTTCAGGATTGCGAAACGCCCACCATAGAGGTCAAGGAACTCCCTCTTCTTCGCAAGCTTCTCGACATAGCTCTCTTCTTTTTCCAATTCCATGTGAAAACCCTTTGAAATATTTACCGTTTTTATGGAATTCCACTTGGAAAACCGAACGGCAACTGCATTTTTCAAATATTTTAAACAGCTAAAAAGCGGTGCATTTCCAGTAAGTATCTGAGAAGGAAAACACAAAAACGGAGCAGAAAATGAGCGATGAACTGAAGGTTGTTTCGATATCTGAACTTGAGAACGTGCAGGAGCTGTCAGGCGAGGATCTTCTCCTTATCTCACACGAGGGAGATGACGGTCTGACATCCGGGAAGCTGACAATCCAGCAGTTTGTCGATACCGTTGCCGTTGCAGGACCATAGGGAGAGCAAGGTCCTCAGGGTCCCGCTGGTGAAAAAGGAGAACAGGGACCGAAGGGAGACAAGGGTGATCCAGGAGAGAAAGGTGAAAAAGGCGATACTGGAGCACAGGGAGAAAAAGGTGAAAAAGGTGAAAAGGGAGATTAGGGTATCCAGGGTCTGAAAGGCACCCCCGGAGATGTCGGTCCGCAAGGTCCAGTCGGTGAACAAGGTCCAAAAGGCGACAAAGGCGACATGGGACCGCAAGGCAAACAGGGTGAACAAGGTCCTCAAGGAGAAAAAGGTGACAAGGGTGATGTTGGACCACAGGGTGAAAAAGGAGACCAGGGACTTCAGGGTGTATCAGGAGAAAAAGGCGACAAGGGAGACCCAGGTGAAAAGGGAGAACCCGGCGAAAAGGGTGATAAGGGCGACCAAGGTCCATAGGGTGAACGGGGAGAGAAGGGTGAGAAAGGCGATCCTGGAGAAACCGGTCCCCAAGGACCAAAGGGCGACACTGGCGCAGATGGTGCAAAGGGTGATACGGGACCACAAGGACCTCAGGGCGAGCAGGGACCGCAGGGCGAACAGGGAGAGCCTGGAACGTTCCCAGAAGACGTCAAGGAAACCCTAGTGAACCTGCTTGAGGAGGTTGCATATGTCAACGACGACGCTGGACAGACGTTCAGGGAACTCAAGACGAAACTCGGTCTGACGGTCGTCGACTCGATTGCTTTCGACAAGGCTACGTACCAACTCAGCGTCGACGCAACCGAGCAGCTGACCCCGACAATCGTTCCTGACTCCTTTACCGCACAAGATTTGAGGTGGTATTCCTCGGACGAAAACGTCGCTTCCGTGTCCGGTGGTCTCGTGACGCCGAAGAAGGTCGGAACAACTGAAGTCACGGCAGGAAAGGACGGAATAAAGACGTCGTGTACTGTCAATGTCGTGAAGAAGACCGTTCTCGTGAACGTCACGAAGAACCTCACTAACTGCACGGCTGACAACACCTCAACGACAACTGAGAAGGACGCTCCATATTCATGCACATTGACAGCGGATACCGGATACAGGCTCTCAACAGTGACATGCACGATGGGTGGCGCAGCCGTCGATGTCGAAGGTGGTGCGATTGCAATCGGAAACGTCACGGGGGATATCGTGATAACGGCTGTCGCGGAGGAGATAGTAGCAACTACGTTCTCGATAACCAAGACGCTCGGGAACTCAACTTCCACCAACACGGACACGTCGGTCGGTGAGGGTGACTCGTGGTCAACGACAATAACGCCGCAGTCAGGATACAAGATTGTCTCGATAAAGTGCACGATGGGCGGGGAAACCGTCGCCGTGAACAACGGAAAGATTTCAATAGATAACGTGTCGGGCGACATCGTGATAACGGTCGTGACTGCTGAACTCGAGAGATACTCGGTCTCGATGACGCTCGGAAACTCGACAAGCTCGAACACGAGCACGGAAATCGTCGAGGGCAACGGGTGGGAAACGACGATTTCACCAGAAGACGGATATGCAGTCAAGACAATAACGTGCACGATGGGAGGTGTTTCCGTCCCTGTGTCAGGAAACACAATCTCTATTTCTCTCGTGACCGGAAACATCGTCCTCACTGTCGTGACAGAGGAAATCCAGGTCGGTGTCGAGAGGGCTGTCACATACGGGCTAACCAACTGCTCAACAAACGGTCCTACGAAGGTGATGGACGGGGAATCACTCAAGACGAGAATCAACAGGAACGAGAATTGCGTCCTTAAGGACATATCTTGTGACATGAACGGAAGGGTGACGAGGATTCTGGGATCTCTCATCTCAATACCCTCCGTGACAAGCGACGTCGGAATCACAGGGAAAGCAACCGTCGGACAGGTTTCAGTCCTCACTTCCGACTATGAGCCGACCGAGAAGTGGGCAATTGAGAACGTCCCCCTCCTCACGAAATACGGCGAAAGAGTCGATGCAGTGATAGACGCTTCCGGAATCCAGGCATCCTACTCCCCAATACTCTATGTCGGAACGGGAATCCAACAGGACTTCATGAACGGAACCGCGAAGTTCAGGATCGACTACGACAAGAGCAACGGAAAGGCTGTCGTCTATGCAAGGACGAAGGGAAACAACAACTCATACTGGGGGAACTACCTGAACGGAACTTCTGTCGCGGAAAAGACAATCGCGGATCCGTCAAGCATCTCGGTGTCGATTGAATCGGAAGGCGTCAGGCTCAACGGGGAAATCATCGAGACGGACGAGTATTCGTTCAGAGGAAACCCTGGAACCGACCTCAACGACGCAATACTGTCCGCACTTGACTACTTCAATACACAGGTTTCCAATGTAGCGATTGGCGTGAGTTCAGATGCCGACTACGACACGAACGTAAAGATCAGGGAACTCAATGTCGTGTCGACGACCGGAGTTGTGAACTACCATCTCGATGGCTGCACCGTAGGGGAAGGTTCACCAGACTCGCTTGCGCTGAGAGACCCCCTTAACGTCACGGTAACGAACGGAACGGCACAGAACAAGATGCTTGTTGAAGTCGTAGACCACAACCTGACAGGAAAAGGAGACACATATGGATTCCTTGACGGAAACGTGTCTATGGCGAATGCTCACGGAGACCTCGACGTGTATGCAAAGTCCATAGAGGACTACGAGACGCAGAAGACCGTTCTGACATCTGACTTCGCGGCAAGCGGACGTCCGTTCCTGTTCGGCGGAAACAAGGTCAGGATGTATGCCGGCGGTTCCGTTGAAGCTACGATGGACACAAGCACATGCGCAAGCTCGAACGAGAACATATTCAGCGTCGGACAGACGATATTCAGCTGGGGTACTACTGGAGGCTATGGCGTCAAGATCCACATGTACTACACGAAGTCCTCCAAGACCCTTCAGGTTGTTATCATCAACGACTCCCTGAAGACAAACAACCTCATGAGACGCCAAATGACAATCGACGGCGACACGATAACGCTGAAGATTGGACGCGACGGGGTATTCGTGAACGGCGTTGACTTCACCTCTGAAAACGGGGAATGGTCGAACGTCGGTTCCAACAAGTGGAGCTCTTCAATATTCACAAGTCTGTTCAACGAGTTCCTCGTGTTGCAGGACTTCGAGATAGGTTCACAGGAAGGCACGACAAGATCTAATGCGACATACACGGAAATAGCAGTCAACGTCCCGACGAACTTCAACCACTGACGTGAGGTGAATGATGGATAACTCGATTTTTGACGTTGGAGGAAACGGTCTTGAGAAGTGCTTCGATGTCAACGGCACCGAAGCGCATACCGCCTATGACACCAACGGAGCGGTGAAATACACGGGTGGCATCGGAGTCAGGAGCCGGACTGAGACAAGAATCCGCGACTGGAAGTTCAAGCTTGTCACGACAAAGACGGGACAAGTCTACGACAATTCCGGAACAGCCGCCGAGTACGACGACTCAACATGGGATAGCGTACGCGTCCCATACGACTGGAGCATCCGTCTCGACTACAATGCAAATTCCCCAGCAAGCTCAAAAGGAGGCTATCTTGACGGCGGAATCGGCGTGTTCAGGACAAAGGTTAACGTCGATTTGACAAAGAGAAGCGTCCTCAAGTTCGACGGAACATACATGGAGACATCCGTCTACCTGAACGGGACGCTTGTCAAGAGAAACTACTGGAACAACCCATACGAAATAACACTCAACGACTGCGCATCGTGCGTTGATGGGGAAAATTCCGTCGCCGTCGTGATACGCTCTGACCAGCCGAATGCGAGATGGTATCCTGGTGCCGGGATAATCCGTCCCGTTACGCTCGTCGAGTATGAGGACATATCCGAGGTCGCCATACGCAACATAGTCGTCACGACACCCAACCTCTCAAGCGAGCACGACTCGGTTGTCTAGACACACGTCGAGTTCCAGCTTTCGCGCGAAGCGACTGCAACCGTGCGCATTGTCAATCCGGGCGGTTTGGTCGTCGGAACGGAAACCGCAAGCGGAAAGAATGTCTCTATTGACGTTCAAGTGCCTAAGCCGACGCTGTGGACGTATGAAAGCGACAGTCCAAACATCTACACAGTCGAGGTTCAGTGCGGAAACTTCGTCGAACGCGAAAGGTTCGGCTACAGGTTCTTCGGTCTCGACAAGGACGGTATGACGTTCAACGGAAAGCGCATGAAAATCAACGGCGTCTGCCTCCACGAGGACAACGGTTGCGTCGGAATGGAGAGTAACGTCTCGATGATCGAGTGGAAACTGCGGAAGATGAAGAAAATGGGCTGCAACAGCATAAGGACGGCACACAACCCGTTCTCAAGGCAGTTCATAGACGCTTGCGACAGGCTCGGCTTGATTGTAATCGAGGAAATGTACGACTGCTGGTGGTTGACGAGGGAGGGAAATACCTATGACTTCGCCAGGTTCTTCACGGAACACTATGCGGAAGCCACGAGAAATACCGTAAGAAGGGACGTGAACAGCCCTTCGATACTCATGTGGACTGTTGGAAACGAGATAAAGCTCGACAGCTACACGTACGATCAGGTCAACGCGTTCCTTCCTGAATTCATCAGTGTGATCCGCGAAATCGACAAGACCCGCGCAATCACGATGGGGAACGACCAGATAAACAAGACGTAGATTGACAAGATCGTCGACCACATAGACCTTCTCGGACACAACTACGCCGACGACAGCGAATATGCGCTTACGCGTAAACTCTACCCGGAAAAGCCGATAATCGCATCCGAATGCTTCTCATCCGTGCAGACTCGCGGAATATACATGAAGAAGGTCATTCACGATCCGAACATCGGCTTCTGCTCATCGTACGACAACGACAGGGTTACATGGGGCGACACCGTTTGGGAGTGCTACAAGAGGTTCTACGAGAAATATCCGGACTGCTGTGGCATGTACCTGTGGACCGGAATCGACTACATCGGAGAACCAACCCCGTACCGGAGCAGCCTTGGCGAGGTGAAGGGAACGTTCCCATCAAGGTCGTCCCAGTTCGGTCTCGTCGATCTCGCCGGGTTCGAGAAGGATGTCTACTACAAGTTCCAGTCGCTTTGGACTGACGTTCCCATGATTCATGTCGCACCTACGGACTGGGAGTCGTGGACTGTTGGCGAGAGCGTAAGGGTTGACATCTACTCAAACTGCACAAGCGTCGAACTGTTCCTGAATGGAAGCAGCGTCGCAAAAAGCGACTCATGTCCGAGGGATTCCGAGCACTGCGAGTTCTCAAACGAGATTCCGTTTGCAAAGGGCGAGCTCAAGGCTGTCGGGTATGACTCCGAAGGAAACATCATCGCCACCGACATTGTAAAGACCTCCACAAAGAGCGTTTAGGGAATTGTGCTGCGTTCCAACATCACAAAGACGGAAGCAGACTCTGAGACATATGCCCTTGTGTCGTGCCAGCTCGTCGACATCAACGGAATACCTGTCGCAACTGCTTCAAACGAGGTCGAGTTCTCCGTAACTGGCGGTGAATTCTACGGTTCCGACAACGGTTGCCCAAGGGATTCAACAAACATGCGAAGCCCGACGCGAAATGCGTTCTGCGGAAAGGCTTTCTGTGTCGCAAGACCTGGAGAAGATGTTGGATTCATGAAAATAACGGCAAGACTCGTCGACAAACCGCAGGTTTCGACTACAATTGCCGTTGCAGTTGGCTGAAGACCGAAAAGTTCTGAGGTTTCCCTCAGAACTTCCACTTCAAGCCGATTTCGACTCCGGTCTTTCCGTCTTTTCCCTTGTCTAAGTCATCCCTCTCCCCGAAGGGATCTGCACTGTTCCTCAGTTTCACGAAAATATGCTTCAAAAGCCATGAAAAGAACCCAGAAGAGCTTTTTTCAAACTCCTTCTTCTCTGGAATTTCGGTTTCGACATTCCTGAACTTCTGGAAAAGCACGTTCCCATTGTCGTCATATGTCGTCTCGACAGCGACTCCGTCAATGTTTTCGGCAACCGCTTTCGTGTGTTGAACTTTCTGAATTTTTCACGAACCGCCTCGATCTCCTCGTCTGTCGGATCGTCCACGACGACGAACTTGATCCTCTCCGCATTCTCTCCGTATTGCTTCCGCATATACAGCGTCGTATCAATACTCGGGCTAAAAAGCATCCACTTGTTCTTCTCCTGGCTTTTGCTAATCTTTACGACTGGAAATTCTTCTTGTATGGGATAATGAACTTTTCCATCATATACTAGCCACTTTTCGTCCCATATCTTTGGAATGGGATGATCGTGTTTGTCGTCGGAAGGCGCATAGTACGCGAGATTTATCCCCCCGATCTTCGGAACGGTGACTTCCAGGTCGTTCTTCATATCAATGGTGGCGAGATAATTTGCAATCTGAATCACGTCAGGATTCATTATTTCTCCATACATATTACTCCCGTCGAAAACCTGGATGTAAAAACCGTCTTCATCCTTCGGACACGCAAGGAGAAGTTCCTTCATGTAGTTGAAGTCTTTCTTTTTCTCTTCTCTAAAGACCTTCTTCGTCCTATCGGACAGCGTCTATAATAGTTCCCTGGAGTGATCGTCAAGATACTCATCATTCGGGGGCAAATCAAACCGATCAGATTCTGGTGAAATCGAGATGTCATCTATGTGCTTCAAAGAATAGCATTCCAGAAACATGTTGGAAGCTATGTCGGACAATGGTGCATCTATGCGACCGATTGTCTCAAGTTTTTCACAACCCCTGAACATGAATACTATGGACTTGCATCGCTTCAGAACGATGTCGCCGGCGCGGAGGAGTCCGGAACACCCAAAAAACAGGCCGTTTGCCGTCTAGATGGAGTCCGTGTCGAGGAGCTCTGGCGTCTCCTAAAGTTTTTTCATGTGGAAGAACATGTGATCGGCTTCTTCGATGTTCTTGAAGCTGATTGGTGGAAATTTTCGTATGTTCTTCAGTCTGCCAAGTGCGCCTTCCGCCGCGCCGCGCCCAAGTTCGATTCGCTTGACCGTATCCGGAAACTCATACAGGCTGTCGACAAAGCCAAGAGTTCTCATTTCTTTGATGAACCCATTGTCGATTACGAGAACCCCGGATTCGTCAACGTAATTCTCCGCGACGTATCTCTTCGTTTCCTCTATTTTTTCTTTCTTCAGATAATCGTCAATCCTCTCGACTTCGTCTCCATATGCCAAGTCGGAGAATGACTCGAATTCATTGTCGTCACTGTCCAGGAAATCGTCGTCAGAATCATTCATCGCAATTATCGTGGACGGACCGGAATACGACATGAGGTTGAACGTCCTCGCCACCTCCGGATTCGTAAGGTCGCCGATGACGTACTTCGCGCTTTTCTTCAATTCGGTTTCCCTCTTGAGATCCTCGAAGTCCTCCCTTGCGTTGCTGTTCTTTTCAGCGATGAGCTTTCTTGACGCGGACAGCTTTGCGACATTGTCTACATCCATCCTGACAAGATACCAGAACTACTTGTATCTATCTCCAAATTTTTCAGCATAGTCGTCCCAGTGCCGCTTCGAGTGTGTGCAATACGGAGTCTGCTCATTAGGATCCCCGTATACGTCACCACGTCCGATTGTCTCCGGGTTTCTCCAGAGTTGGTACACGAGCTTGTTCGTCGTCTCGTAACCCTGCGTCTGCCAGCACACAACATGCTCCGTAAACGAGACTATCCTTATGTTCTTCCTGTCCTCGTCCGTTATCGCATACTTCTCGTCCTTCACGTCGATGTTCGTGTCTGAGTGCACAATGTCGCCAAGCGCGGCTATGAGCTTCCTCGCGCCGGAAAGCATCCTTATCTTGTCGAAGTCCTTCGCCGGATCGAACTTCAGCTTCTTCCCGTCGTCTGTTTCGATTTCGACATGCTTCGAGTGCATCTTAAGCTTCTTCAGCTTCGCCATGTACTCATCATATGTCTTAAGGAGGTCCTTTATGTTCCCGAGGTTCCTGACATACGTGTCCCTTAGCTCCTTCTCGTCCTTTCCGGCTTTCCTGTCAGACCTGTACCACCTTATGATCCTGTCTGCGTGGTCGTAGTTCCTGTCAAGCTCCCTGCGAAGCTCGTGCTCAATCCTGTCGTCTGGATTCTCGGGAATCGTGAGGTTTTCTGATATCACACCATAAATCGCCTCGAGGATTTCACCCATCGTGTCATCATTCTTCATCCCATCTCCGGCAATCGGGTACTTTTCAGGTTCGAGGAATGAGCATTCGTATTCAGTGTCCATGTTCTCCTTGTCTGCGAGTATCTTTACGTCGCAAAATATCGAGTAGTAGTGCTTGATCGCCCCCCCGGAAGCCTTTTCCTGTCCCTTCAGGCGGAACTGTATCCTCCCCTTGCGGTAGACTTCGGAAAGCGGCTTCAATGGTTCTCCATTTCCGCACTTCAGGTTCAGGGGGTTGTAGTTCGGATCGATTATGTACAGATCGTCACCGACCTGGATATAGTAGACCTGCTCCTACTTAGAGAACTTGTAGAATTCTGCTATCTTGAAGCCGAACTGCTCAAGTTGAACCTTGTTCGTTATGAACTGCGTGTCGTTTTCCGTGTCGTCAACGCCACCAGAGATCTTCCACGTGTCAACAAGCTCCTTAGTGAGATCCTTCGGAAGGGAAATGTCGTCCTTCTCAAGGAATTTCCGGCAGAACCCGATGAAATCGCCGGAATTGCTATTCAATGCGTCGAGGAACATTTCGATAAGGGGATCCTTGTCGTCAAGTGTCGTGCATTTCCACTCACCGTCCGTGAACTTGAAGCTGACGGAGCCGAGATTCGCGTACTTGTTCTTCTTCGCCTCTATCCACACCTCTTTCCCGGTCTTTGGATTGAACACCCGTATGTCCGAATGGTATTTCCGGTCGCTTCCCTCGTAGTGCTCGACCCGAAGCCCTGAATATTCACCACCCTAAGCCTTGAGAAAGTCCCTGATTCCCTCGACTGTGTCCTTCTCGAACTGCTCTGAAGCCTGTTTTGCGAGCTTTATTCCCTCTCCAAGCGACTCAGAAACCATGTGAAAGCCTCCTCAGTACTTGAGTATGTTGAGAATCTGCCCGATTGAGCCGAAGCAGCCAGTTATCCTGTAGACCTTCGGACCGTGGCGGAAGACGATGCCCTCCGTCGGAAAGCATTTCTCCTTCCAGTCGCCTATCTTCTTGATGTGGCGGTTGAAAATCCTAAGCTTGTCCGTCGTGAGCTTCGAGTTGTCCTTCTCAACCTCGTAAATCGCATGCTCAAGCTCCGTGACGAGCTTCTTCGACGTCTTCTGGGGGTCCGCGCTCATGAATCCGGTGAGGTTCCTGAAGAGAAGCGTACCAGCCTTCATGACGAGGTTCTCCACGGGGCGCATGACCTCCTCGTTTATAGCGTCGCGCTGCGTGTCAAGCGTATCCATGAGCTTCCGGTAGTTGTCGGAGCGGACGTCGACGCCGCAACGCTTCGCGAACGTGCATATGTCGCTCTTCGTCGGACGCCTTCCAGAGAAGTTTCCTATCCTGTCGGCAAGCTCCTTCACGAATTGGCAGTCCCGGTCGACTTCGATGTTGTTGTAGTTGCAGACGTTGATGATGCACCTGCGAAGACGCTCGTTCGCATAGTCCTGTATCGTGCACTTCGTGGAATATCCGTCTATCACCTTGTCGAAATCAGCCATCAGCTCCTTCAGAGCCTTCTCCGCGCTTACGCTGTCTCGCATCCTGAGGAGGTTCGGCTCCGCAATCTCGAACATCTCCTGCTTCAGAGCCCTGTGGTTCTTCAGAGTCTCATAGAGCCACTTGGATGAGTCCTGGTCTTCCGAGACGATGTCATAGCTCTCGTTGTACTCCTTCAACCCGTTCAGCTGGAGGAAGCACCTGTTGCCGTAGTCAAGGACGTTCTTGCACGGAGGATAGACGATGTCGAACGAGGCATACTTCCTTCCGTTCTGGAAAAGACGCTCGAGGTCATTCGCCTCTATAGAGTTCAACGCCTTGACGAGATCGTTCGCGGAGTTTACGTAAGCCTCCTTGACCTTGGGATTTCCATCGAAGTACGAGCCGAGCTTCTCGAGCTTGAGCGGATCCATGAGCTGACGCCTGTTCTTTGCGAAGCGGAATCCTCCGTCCTTGTACGTCACCTCTATATGCGCACCGTCACATTTCTCCGTGAGCTTCGTCTTTCCCGAGAAAATGTCCTTGAAGATCCCCCTCATCTCGTTGAAGGTCATCTTGAAGTCCTCGTAAAGGTGTCTCGGTCTGTCGTTCCTGCTCTCACAGATCATGCAGTCAAGCGATTCGTCCAGAATTTTCCTCAGATCCAGTTTTTCCATGGCTTTTCCACTCATTTTTTCCAAAATATTTACGGTTTTTGACCGGGATGTGTGTAAAATACTCTCAGGAAGTATTATACGGATTTCAACGAAATGAGCCAAAGACAACCCTCCGGAAAGCGAAGGAACGAGGAACAGGAATAGGTTGAGTTCACCATACCACAGGAGGTGATCGACCAGTCGAAGGACCCGAGGTTCTACTGCACGAACAAGAACCTCCTCGAGGAAATGTTCAGGTGGCGGAACTCCTCGACAAACGGTCTTCCAATCCTGAAAATGACGCGGAACGGGAGCCTCATCAGGTCAAGGACATATCCTGATACGATACAGCTTCACGAGAAATACATCGAGGGAACGAGGTACTACGTGCGGTACGCGAAGTCCCACGGCAGGTTCAAGGAGTGGCAGGACAGAATCCGGAAGCAGGAGGAGAGGAATTAGAGACTCACCAAATCGGAGGTATCAAAGATTAAGGTCGTCGAGCGTCCGATAATAGTCAGGGAGGACAGCAGGGGAATCGTCGAGGACGTGACGCACATCGTGAGGAACGACGGGTGGTGCTTCGACATAGACGACCCGCTCGATCCGGTCAACGGAAGGATGATAAGCGAGCGTTTCGGGATGATGATCATGCAGATAGCGCAGAAGATCTCGAACCACTCGTACTTCAGGAACTATCCCCTTGAGCTGAAGCAGGACTGCCAGTCATATTCCTACGAGAAGATAATCAGGGGGCTCTTCAACTTCTCATTCAGGTTCACGAACGTCTTCGCGTACATCTCACAGGCTTGCTTCAACTCGTTCAAGTCCATTCTCGCAAAGCACTACAAGCAGGTGAACATCAAGAGGGCTATGACGAAGAAGGCTATGGTGAACCTCGAGGCTGACCTCCCGGGCTCGAGCATGCGGAAGAGCCTAGGCAACCAGTTTGAGGGAAACGACTACGATGGTTTCACGGAGTTCTGAGGAATGAGCACAAAGAAGTTAAATGAGGCACTTGGCATCAACGATATCGATGGATTCCTTTCGGATCTTGATGTGAAGGACGACATAAAACAGTTCGACGACATCGACGAGCAAGTCAGGAAGAACGCCGATGAAATCGACACGCAGATCCAGGAGTACAAGGAGAACGGAGTACAGGGGGTCAACTTCACGAACATCCAGACGAGCCTGAAGGAAATTCGCGAGCTAATTGACATCTCGAAGGACACGATTCGCCACGTCTACGAGCAGATCGTCAGCAGCGAACTGTGCGATCCGGACGCAGTTCAGGCTCTCGGAAAGATTCTCGAGGCTACGCACCTGACCGTCTCGGAATACATAAACCTCTACAAGGATCGTCTCGCGTTCTACGACAAGGTGAAGTTCGAGCAGATAAAGCACTCACATGATATGGAGAAAATCAAGTACAAGCACGAACTTGACATGAAGAAGCTCGAGTCAAAGCAGGTCTCCCAGACGATTGACATGTCTGGAAGCTCGTCCGCCTACTCACAGGAGGACATAATCAAGTCCCTTGACCTAGAAAAGTGAGATTGTCCACAAACAGTCAACTACCCGCCGTTCTTCAGTCGGTGGGTAGTTGACTCCATTCTCCCACTATAATTGTACTTACCGAAAACGTCAGAACGTTATGTTCTCGACTTCCATTCCAAGCCTGACAAGCATATCCTTCATGATCACTTGCATTTTCTGCAATGTCGATATGTCGCACTTGTCCTCGGAACCGTATATCTTCTTATTTCCGTCAAGAATAGCCTTTAGCGAGTCGTTTCCGACGAAGATTCCATCCAAGCCGTCCTTCGGGTTGATGCAGAACGCCCCATCGCCTTTCCCGTTGTATGTCTTATCGGTTCCGTTCCACACGAAGCTGTCATCGAAGTCCGTCTTCGCGTGGTTTCCGAACGTAACCGCGTTGTCACCGTTTGCGACGGCTGAATCTCCATGTGCAAATGCGTTCTTCCCGTTAGCGGAGCTTCTGTTTCCTCCAGTATGCGCACCTTCCCCGTTCGCTGTGGTATTGTTTCCCTCGGCATGCGAAGCCGTGTTGTTCGCCCTTGAACCGAATCCCTCCGAATGAGCCGCAAAGCCCTGTGATTCGGTTGTGAAGCCCTCCGCATGGGAGCCGATTCCGCCAGCGAACGAGTGGGATCCTTCCGCGTGGGAATACCTGACATCCGCAACGGTGTCACGACCCTCTGCATGCGTCCACTTTCCGATTGCGACGGTCGAACCGCCCTCGATATGCTGCCCGTAGAAGTTCTTCAGGATCTCTGGACCGAGGTCGGGTATCGTTGGGCAGTAGAAGCCGTTGTCGTCATCGTTCCAGAGCCTCTCGAAGTACTCCTCCTGGTTCTCTCCCGCTTCCTCCTATATGTGCCGAAGGTCGCTCTCAAGCTGGTATGTGTTGTCGTAGGAGCTCGAGTACTCGCTCTTCATGACAAGTATCTCGTGGTCGTTTATCTCAGAAATCCTCCCGAACTTCGACTTCGAGAAGTCTGCAAGCGCGAGGGAGTAAGCGTTCCTCTTGGAGAAGTCCCTTTCGCAATCCTTCACGATCTCAGAGACGTCGCCGTCGAGCTTCAGGATGACGTCTCCGCTATCGAGAACGTTCAACCCGATGATTTTCCATCCCTTTGCACCTATCGACGGCGTTTTGTATGGTCTTCCGGATTTGCTGTAAGCCCTCATCGCCTGTGCAAAGCCCATCTTCGGGGAGAAGCACATAGCCCTGTCATCCTCCTTGAGCGGAGTCTACAGGTAGTGACCCTCGTAGAACTCGATGTCACTCGATATGTCCATCCCGACGTCAACCAAAACCCTGTCGTCAAGCCTAAGCCCTTCTACTGTTACAAGCCTCATTCCCATTGTCTCAATTCCTCTCGTATACGTCGACGTACTCCATCACAAAGTCGTCGCAACGCCTGTTTCCGTACATTCCACAAAATCTCTTCCAGTCGGGATCCAAACAGAAGTCGAATTCCGGCTTCTCGCAGAGTCTTTCGGCAAGCGTTCCCCTCTTCAGGTAGTTCTTGCACACCCCGAACGGCTCGACCTTCGGACGCGCCACCTGACAAGCCTTCGAAATCTCATGCCCTCTGAAATGCTCCTATAGCATCCTGTCGTACGTGTCGAGGTTCTGTGAGTTTCCACAGAGTATTCCGAGCTTCGTCTTGAACGGGAAACACAGGTTCTCGTCCTTTATCGAATATGCGCACGTGAAGCAGCATTCCGGGCATGTTCCATGATAGCCGACAGAGTCAAGGAAGAGATCGTCAGGTGAAGATGCGTCCCTGTCGTCAAGAATCACAACTGCGGAATAGTCATCAATCAGTTTCCTGTATGAGTTGAACGCGAGATACGGATCGTTGAACTCCTTCCGCGAAATTACCTTTCCGTCGACGCTTCCGACGTCGCACCTCGTGACCTTGACCACATGCTTTCCGTCCTCGAAGTCAAGGTATGCAATGACGTACCTAAGAATTCCGTCCCTATTCTTGAGAGCCGTTATGTGGTATTTCTGCTTGTCTACTATCCCGACGTCCATTGCATAGGTATTTACGGGTTTTGAGACTTTGAATTTCGTCTGAAACTCAGAGCATTTTCTGAAGGACGGAGGAAGAATGAGATCGGCTGAACCAAGTTTCTCGACATTTCATTCTTTCCTAAAAACATACATGTATTCGAGATTTCTGTTCTCCTTACCGGAAATGTACTTCTTTACGTTCCTCTGAATTGTGTATCGCTCAGAATAGTTTCTATGGTTTTCCGGAAGCAGATCCTCTCGAATGACAAGCCCAAACACATTGCATCCATCTTTCCTTATAAATACATCGAAAATCGAGTCAATGAACGAATTGAAATCATTGATATCAGCAAACTTTCCACATTCATATTCCTCAACATTGAAATATGGTGGACACGTAAACATGGCGTCAAACCGTTCATCTGGCATGAATATTCTTGCGTCATTACAATATGTCTTCACGTTGTCAAGGTTAAAAAATTTGACAATCCGATCCACATTGGATTTCGTTTTTTCAGAAAGGTCATTGTATATGTACTTTTCCAGACACAAACCACCAAGAAGCCTGTGACCCCATCCACCACACGGATCATAGCAGCACCTGACATCATATTTCTGTATGAACCACTTGAACCACAGTGGATTGAAATGGGAATAGCCGTAATATATTCCAGAACGCTTGAATCCAGTCAGGATGTCATTTGCTGACAGCATCCGTTTTCCGGCATATCTCATCCGGTTTTCAAGGAGCCGTTCGCGAACAACGTTGTCTTTCCACAACTCGCGCTCTTTCCGGAAAAAGATGTCCTGCTGGAAGTACTTTATGATGCAATTCCGGTTTCCGTTGGAAATCCTCATCCTGTCGGATACATCGACATTCTTGAAATATTCAAACTCCTTTACGAGATTTCCGTCATTTCTCTCAATTTCAAGACTGACCACATCGAAATCAAGATACCTGAATTCATCCTTCCAATCTTTTGATCCGTATTTTTCGGTACAGTAGTCAATGTATTTCCGGATCTCTTCTTTCCCAATGACAACGACACCATGACTCTCCATGCATTTTCTCTTTGCCTCATATGTATCATCAGTACAATGAGTCGTGTCGTATGGATTCCTATATGTCCCGTCTGGTTTCAGGAACTGCTCTCCCTTTATCTCATACAGTACTCCATTAATTTCAAAATCCGGATAGTACCAATGCGTCTTTCCGGAACAGTCACTGTATTCGAATCTCTTTTCCGGCTGAAATACGAAATCTATGCCATTGTCCTTGTTGTAAATGTAGAAAGCCAATTCCCACGACGACTTAAAGAACAGACCATCATGCAGGTATCTCGTCCTGGCTTTCTTGATGATTTCCGGATTCAGGATGGTATATCGGTATCCAGTTTTCTTCAGATACCTCTCTTCCATTTCCCTCTTCAGTTTTTCAGACTTCATCGGATGCTCATATCCATGTGAAAGCCAAGTCTCCTTTTGCTTTCTCTTGAAATCGTCACTTTTTATGTACCACTCAACACCGTACTTTTCCAGATTCTTTTTCTTTAGGACATCAATATCGCCATTGTAGTTAGCATTACCAAAGTGCTCTAGTTTTGTGTTCTTGACCTTTGCAATCGTTTCCGGATTCTTCTGTGCACACCTGTTACAGCAGAATTTCGGCCAGGGGTCGTTAAAACGAACATGTTTTCCAACAACAACATTCGAACAGTTCGGATTGCCGCATTTCGGAAATCCCTGCATCTCATTCAACACCCAACACAGCATTTTGCCAAGTTTGGTTGTCTTCACATCCATGAAATCAGAAACACAATCATGAACATATTTCAAAATATCAGAACATTTCCTTGACATGAGGATGTTCTGATACGAGGTCCTGTGCTCTTCACAGATTTTCAGGATTTTTGTATTAATCTCTTTATCGTAATTGATCATTTAAAGTTAAATTATGCATTTTTTCTTAAAGAAGTCAAGGATTTTTAGAAACAAAGAGTCAAACTTTCGTCTGACCTCCCTCTATCTTTTAATTTAAAAATCATTATTTTTCAAAAATATACATATATTCATTGAATCTGTTCTTTTCTAAATTAAAGTACGACTCGTTTTTTGCATTTACGAGAAATTTTTCCTTAAAATATTGAAATTTTTTTGGGAGAATATCCTCCCGAATAACTAAACCAAATATTTTACATTCTGGTGTCTTCCAAAAAATATCAAACAACGTCCCAATAAACCAATTATATTCTTCAATATCAGCAAACTTTCCACATTCATATTCCTCAACATTGAAATATGGAGGACATGTGAACATTGCGTCAAAATTATCGGTTGGTTTGAATGACCCCGCATCCTCACAATATGTAATAACATTCTTCAAGTCAAAATACTCAACGATTCTGTCGACATTTTCCTTTGTACTTCTCGACAGGTCGTTATATATGTATTTCTCAAGACCAAGACCACCAAGAAGCCTATGTCCCCACCCTCCACATGGATCATAACATCTTTTTACATTGTATTTTTGAATGAACCACTTGAACCACAATGGATTGAAGTGTGAGTAACCATGGTATATTCCGGATTTCTTGAACCCACATAACATATCTTCTGACGTAAGTTCATTTTCACTTTTATTCAGATACTTGATCCTATTCTCAAGAAGCCGCTCTTTCATACTTTCATCGGTTCTCCAAATCTCCTTTTCCTTCCTGAAAAAAGAATCCTGCTGAAAATACTTGATTATATAGTTGTTTCTCGAGACAATCGGATTTAGGATTGGAACATCTGTGGAACAATAGTATCCATACTCATAATTTGCGCGTTTCCGGTCCCACTTGACATTCAGTTGTTCAACATCACGTATGGTGTTGACACCAACATACTTCCTTGCTTCAGAAACATTCCAGAATTCTATATAATTCAAATTGTTGTTCTTGGCAGTTTCTCTCTTAATAGGATCCCGTATTGTCCAGTTCTCTATCGCATTGTCATAGAAATCTGTCTTCTTTTCCTTCCATTTTTCGACAAGTTTCCTGTCCTCTTCGCTTGTCTCATCATACGGATGACCACCATGTGTCCAATTTCCATTGTATTCAATAAACGTATCTAACGATTTTATGTAAAAATCACACGAATATGGATATCTTTCTTCTGAATATTGTCGAACAATATCAGTTGCGTCAAACTTGTTCAATAATATCCTATACACATCATTCTCTTTTTCCGACGCCCTGAAAGAATGATTCTCTTTTCTCGTTTCGTATTTCTTTTTCTCGTTCTCCTCGACTATTTCAGAATACCTCTTCCTGAACTCATTGGTCATGAAATAGTTTTTAACACCATATTTCTTTGAAACGCCATCTTCAACTGAAGAAAGCCATTCTTTTGACGAATATTGACATGCACGTGAACAGAATTTCACATAACCGTCCTTCATGTTTTTCACATTGAAGCCAATGAGCTTCGGGTTTGGACAGTTTGGATTGTGACAAAGTGGAAAATCTTCAATGTCATTCAATAGCCAATATATCCTAGTGGTCAGCTTGTAAAATCCAGATTCCAACTTTGGTGTGGATCTTCTTATGTAATCATACAGGTATGTTCTGTCAACCGTTCTTTCCTTGTGAACACACTTGCTTAATATCATTCGTGTAAAGTGCACTGGATAATCCTCTATTAATCGGATTATCTCTTCATCATATTCTTTAATGTGTTCAATCATTTTTTTTCAAATTAACTCGTTTTTTGCAATATTATAGCATTTTAACAAAAAAATGTCAAGCATTTTTCAAAAACAAAAGAGCCGGACTTTCGTCCGACCCTTCTGCTTTGCTCGCGTCAATCCGAGGATTAGACGAAGAGCGTACCGTTCGTAACCTTCGAAGGCGTCGCGATGAACTGACGTTCCGCGTTGAACTTGTACCCGGCATCGAGATCCTCGATGTTGATGAAGTGGTAGTAGTTCTTCGCATCCCACACGCTGTTCATCACGCCATAACGGGTGCGAGCACCGATTACGGGCGTCAGCGTATCAGGATTGATCACCTTCTGGAGCTGTACAGGGATGTACGGGCAGTAGATGATGCCGTTGTCAGCTGGATGAGCACCCTTGTAGCCCATGAGGACATAGTCGCCGGTCGCATACGTATCACGGACGAGGAGCTGCTGACCGTCGTTGATGAAACCGCACTTGGTGAGAGCACCAACGCCGGAATCAGGAACCGAAGGAGCGTCCTTGGTCGTGTTCTGGATGCTGACGAACTTGTTCATCGAGAGCTGCTCGAGGAGAGCCGTCACACGAGGTGAGGTGATGACGAAGTTCGCATGACCGCGACGTGTGCGGAGAGCGATCTGGTTCGCCTCAATCGTGATCTGGGTGAGGAGCGTCGCAAGACGACCCATCTGGTCGAGACCGTCAGCCCTTGCAGGCGACCAACTCGTGACCGAACCGCCCGTGAGAGCAGCCTTGACCATCTCGTTAACGAGCTGGCGGTCAATTTCCGCGCCGATCTCGTAGGAGATCATGTTGACGAACTCCGACTCGACGTCAAAGCCGTGCATAGCCTCCATGTCCTCGGCGAGTTCCGGCGACCAGCCAGCACCGAGCTTACGGGTGCGAGCCTCGACCATCGTCTTGATGAAATCGAACGCAACCGTAGGATACGAGCCGTCAGAGAACTTCGCGTACTCGGTATTCTCACCAAGAGGAGCGCCAACGCCAGCCCAGTGCTTCGCACCGCCGCCGCAGTAGGCAGCCCAAGCCTTGCTGACATCCGTGCCGTCTTCCGCGACGTTAGCCGTCAGCGACTCGGCACCAGCGTCAACCGTGCCCGTGTAGCGCGTGTCGACCGGATTGAACCCGATTTCACCGGGGATGGCAGGATTGCCATACTTGCCGTAGCCGACGTCACCGGGGACGCCAACGCCACCGTTCTCACCGTACTTCGCGCGGTACGCAAGAGCGTAGCCGACCGGACCATTGAGAGCCTGGACACCAACGAGCTCGTGGGCGATGAGCGAAGGGAATATACGGCGGACCATCGGCATGATCACGTTCGGGAGGTAGAAGTCGTTTGTAGCACCGACCTTCTCTGCCTTCTCGCGACCATACGGACCCTTGAGGTAACCAGTCGACCTATCCTTGCCAACCGGGGACTGTCCAAGAATGCCAGCCTGTGTCAGACCGGTAGCCTCGGTCAGGAGACCGTTCTTCTCAAGCTCTTCGGCCGTGTTCTCGAAGACCTGAGCGAGGGCTTTGCGCGTTTCACGACGCTGGATCTTCTCACCCATGTCGATCATCGGAGCCCACTTTGCCATCAGCGTTTCAGCATTGATAACCTTACGCATAGTAGTTTTCCTTACTTTTTTGGTGTGATACGGTTCAGGGTCTCTATCCACGACTGCATCTGAGACTCGGCTATGACGACCTGATCGGGTTCGTCTTCACGTGAAGACTCGTCCGCAGCATCTCCATCCACCTCATCTCCTGGTGCCTCGGGAGTAGATTCCGTTCCCTGAGCGTCCTTATCACTTGTTTCTTTTTCGGACTTGGCTTTGTCGCCTTCCATTATGGCGGCAATAGCCTCCTCCAAATCCTTTTCATCGTCTCCGACCTTCTGCTGCTCGGAGACATCGTCCTGGACAGATTCCAGAATCGACTTGAAATTCTTCGTCACCTATTCGAAGTCCATCCCATTCGTCTTCCTGAGGATTTCCTTCGACTCGACCACCGGGAGCTTTTGGACCTTCTCAAGAACGAACTCACGAGCCTTCAGGGTCGAGTACATCTTCGAGAGCTTCGAGAACTCGGCGTTTCCCTTCTTTAGCGACTCGGTAAGCGTCTCGTTCTGCTTCCTGAGGCTTTCCGACTCCTTGACGAGTTCCGCCTTTGCGCTCTCGATCCTCTAAGAAATCTCGGGGTCCGAAATCATGAACGTGTTCCTGAGGGACTCGACTATCCTCTGGTTCCTGCGCATCTCCGTGTAGTCGATGATCGTCTTCTTCGGAAGGACTTCACTGACATGCTCCGTGAGATAGGAATCGACGGCATCGACGAGACCCTTGCTCGTCTCGGACTCGCACACCTTCTGCTGGATCTTCCCGGCGAGCTCCGAGTTAGCCCTCATCTCCTTCATCAGGGACTCGACTTCAGACTTATACTCCTTCTCAAGCCTCTCCTCGACGATTTTCTTCGTTGCGCGGATCGTCATGTCCCGCTGCTTGTCCATCGTCTCCTGGAGGTTGGTGATGAAGTTGTCAAGCGTGTCCTTCTGGGACTCGGTAAGCGTGACACCAGCATCCGAAAACGCCTTCAGGAGGCTGATGTAGTTCTTCTTGACTGTCTTTAGGCTCATCTTGTGTTCCTTGAAATTCCGTTATGCTATTATTTACAAAAATACAGGCTTGTGTCCAATCCAGCAACATTATTCAGTCAAGGTCGTTCGACTTCACGCATATCCTGAACTCGAAGTCGATTGGGTATCCGAAGTCGTTTTCGGGTCCGATTCCGCACAGAGCCCCCTCTATGTCGCCGACGCCTCCGAGCGCATCCTCTCTTTCCTCTCTGTCATTGTTGGAATGGAGATAGTCGTACAGGGATTCGCTGACGTGCGCCCTTATGCTGTTCCTTGCAAGTTCTACGATTCTGGTCAGACTCTGCCGAAGCTGCTCCTGGATCCTGTTGACTATCTCTTCCTTGGCTCCTTCGTCTGTCTCGGAATCCGGCGTCTCGTCGTCATGGTCTCCGTAGTTTCCGCTCTGCTATATGGCGCCAAGTATCTGCGATCTGAGCGCAACTCCGAGATTGTCCTCCTTCAGGGCGTTGCCGATGAGGTTGCCGTGATCAAACTTCAGGTGCCCGCTTGAGTTTTCGTCATACTGAAGATGAAGTCCCTCTGTCCTCAGCATCCCGTTGACATCCCTTTCGGCCTTCTGCATCTCGTCTTCCGAGTAGTCGCGTTCGCACAAAACGTCGCGGTCGTCTTCGTTCTCGCAAAGATACGCCCAGTACCTTATAAGTTCGGAAATGTTCTTCATGCTGTTCATATTTACAGAAACGACGAGATTGGGCGCCTTCATCCAAGTCCAAACGACGGTGTTTCCTCTCCTCCGCCCTCGTCCCCAGTCCCTTCAGTCGGACCTTCATCTTCCGGAGATCCCTCTTCCTGTCCTCCGGAATCCGAAACCCCATCTGAACCGCCTTCATCGGGGTTTCCGTCCTCACCAGACAACCTTATCGGCGACTTGTAGTCAAGAGGCTTGTTCTCGTCGGAAATCTTGTCCGCGAAGTAGTCCGCCAATGCAACAAGCTGTTTCTCCTTAATCAGGGCGTGGAAGTTCTCGTCAATCTCGTCATCAGTCATCTTGAGAATCTTCTTCATCGCTATTGTCTTCGAGAACTCCTCGTTGTCTACAATGGTTTTGTATGTGTCCATCTTCGCAGTCATCATCTTCTGCTGCTGGTAGAGGTCGTAGAGGACTGGAGTCGTGAAGTCGACGGTGAAGTCGGAGTCCTTCATGCTGTACGCCTGCCAGACGCCGCGAAGCTTGAGATCCGTGACAAATGAACGTTTGAGACCGAGCGCGAAACGCCTCTGAAAGCGTATGATCGCACGTGCCATCGAGTATTCCTCGTAAGTTATCGTCTCGTCGCGCTCAAGTGAGTTCTCGGGTGTCTTGTACCTCGAGAACGGGACCTTGAACTGCTTGAAGAGTCGGCGGAGGAAGAACTCAATGTCCGCTATCTGCTCGTAGTCAGCCGTTGAGCCGACGGTCTCGATTGTCGTCCCGTCGTTTGCGTTGGACTTACCGAAGAAATACGTCTCGAGCATCGTGACGGGGTTGTAGACGTTCCTGATGTCCTCATTCTTGTCCGGATTCGTAGTCGAGACCACCTTCTTCGACTTCATCTCGTTGATGAAGTTGCGAATCCTCTGCCTCGCTATCTTGTCCGCGACACCACCGGTCGAGATGTTGAAGAGGAGGCGTTCCGGAGCCCTCGTGACGCGGAGGATGACAGCCGCGTCCTGCATTAGGGCGAGCTGGTGGTAAGCCTGCTTGCACTTCTCTATGAGGGGATATGAGATGAGTCCGTCAGCCGAGGTGTCCCCCGAGGAGATGTATGTAAGCTGCGGCCAGAGAATCGGGATTGACGACTCCTTGTCGCTGAAGAACGTAGTCTGCGTCGAGATGAGGTTGTTGAAGATAACCCTCGAGCCAAGGCAGGAGTTCGACACGATTGTCTTGAGATCCCTCGTCAACTTCTCCTTGTCGAAGATTATGCCGATGGACTTCCCACTTTCCTGGTCCATCATCGTCTCGTAGTACTCCGTCGGGAGGTACTTTACGCCAATGATACCGAGCTTTGGCTTCTCCGCGTTGATGATGTTCTCGAACGCGAGCTCACCGTCGACGAGGAAACGCTTGACGAGATTGAAGCCGTCCTCGCGGAAGTGGAAAAGCTCGACGAACCTCGTGAACTCGTTCTGGAGGACCTTCCTCTAATCCTCGTCGAGATGCGTCTTCTCGTCCGGGATATGGAGGTGGATGAAGTTCTGCTCCTCGTCCTCGTGGATGAAGTCGTCGGCAAGCTCGCAGATGCAGAAGTCGCACTCGGGGTAGACCGCCATCGCCCTGTACTGGCGGATCCTCTCACTCTTGTTCGTGTAGATGGGCATCGCCATCATACCGGAGAAGATCGAGGCAAAGTAGTTGTCAGGAGAGGTGATCTATGTCTGTGTCTGGAACTGCGAGACGACGGAACGGCGGTCAATTATGTCAGCGATGTTGTTCTGGGCGTCGTCGAAGATGGGGAGGTTGGGGTTCTTCCTGAGAGCGTCAGCACCGAAACGCCCGTCCTTGCGCTCAGGCTGCTCCTATGCCTGTGGATTTATCCCCTTTCCGCGATTCAACGTGCGGTACTTCTCGAAAAGCCTGTTTATAACTGACGCCATTTCAAACCCTTTTGCAACTGTTCAGTATTTTACCGCGCAGTTGGACATATTTACGAGAAAACCGCCGTTTTCGCGGCGGTTTTCGTCTCTTCATGGCTTGCTCTTCCATCACGAGAAGAGTTCAGCCTTTGAAACGTCATCCTTCTGCTGCCCCATCGAGACATCTCCTGGGACAAAGACGATTCCGTCTGATGTCTCCTCGACATCCTTGATGAGCTTTCCTTCCGCAGCGTTTCCGTCCTTCTGGTTTGGAGCTGAAAGGAAGAGGATTGCACCGACTCCCTGCGTGAACTTCTTGATTGGCTTCTTCCCGTCTCCGGCGACTCCTCCCTTCAGGACCTGCTCAAGCGTGTCGAGCGTAGCCGCGTCCGCGTTGTTCCCCTTCTGTGTGATGCAGAGGAAGTTGACACCCTTGAACTGCATCATGCACATAGCTCCGATTGGCTGGTTCGTGGAACCAGACTTGACCATGAGCTTCGCATGCTCGTTCGACTTCAGCATGGAGACGATTTTCTGCGAGGCTGCTTTGACGCCCTGTGCGCCGACTTCCTTCGCCTTCTTCGTGATTTCCTCCCACTGCTTGTTGTCGATGTACTTCGCGTACTGATCCTTAATGGTCTGGATCGGATGCTTCAGGAAATCCATCAGACCCTCGTCGATCTGTCCGTCGCATGGTGTCTCTTCCTTCTTGTCCTCCTTAACATCAACCTCAGCCGTTGCGGTCTCGACATCCTCGTCACAGCAACCCCCATTCTTCCGCTCCGACTCTGTCTCCTTGTCGTCAAGGTATTTCTGCGCTTCGTCCTGATTGTCGAATACAGGCGTAGGATGATCTCCATATCCGCCGTACATGGCAACACCCTCTATGTGATCGCGCTTTCCGACGCGGTCAGGAGACTCTAGCCAGCAGCAGTAGTAGTCCTTTCCGTTGTCCCTCGTTCCTCCGTAGAAGTACCCTACGATCTTTCGGACTTTCCCGCTCGTCCTGGAGTGCGGAAACGACACCCACTTGCCGATCGGGAACTTCTTCTTCATCCCTTCCGGAATCGGGTGCTCCGCGTCATCCTCGCCAGGGGACGGCTCGACATCCTCGTCGCAACACCCCTCGTTCTTCTACCCCGGATCTGTTTCGTCCTCCGAGTGGGATTCGTCCGGCTTGACTTCTGCTGGTGATTCCGGATCTGTCGTCTCCTGTTCCTTCTCCTGTTCCTTCTTCTCCTCGTCCTCACTGCATGTTGCATAGGACGACCAGGTGGCATCGTACGACTCGCCGTAGATCCTGCGCGTCTTTTCAGCCCACATGTTGATGAAATCCTTCGCTTTCGCTCTCATTTTCTGAAAATCCTTTTTAGTTTTGAAATATTTACAGGAGAACCGACGAGAAAGATGCCACGTCTTCAGCCCGGCATAGAGTTCACAATTTTTCAGAAAATCCAACCGAAAACCAAGCCACCGTAGTTAGGGTTGTTCTTCTGGTCCTTGAACTCATCCTGACGGAAGATCATGTAGTACTTCACGAAGAAATGCCTGAAGGACAGCTCCGCTCCACATCTTATCTCTCCTACGAACGGCTATATGTCAACCCCGAGACCATCATCCCCGTGTCCGAAGAGAGTGCCTTCAAGAATGTGGTTGTATAAGTAGTATCGTTCGTCCGCGCCGACGTATATACATGCCGAAATGTCGTCGAGAAACGACCTTTTTCTGTCTTTAAAGGCTGAACTGAACATGATCGAGTTTCCGTAGTCCTTTCTCATGTTCCATCCAACCTTGAGATCGCACCCAACCTCGACCGCATCCTGAATCGTTCCTCCGAGAGCACCGACTCTTGGAACCAAAGCGACATAATCGCAGATGAACCAGTTGTACTTCATCCACCACTGCCCGTTGACGACAAACTCGTTATGAAGTTGCTTGTCCCAACCCATCGGCTTTCGACAGCCAAGAATCTTGTGGATGAACTTCTGCGTCGGACCGCAGAAAGCGGCGGGACCGATCATGCCGAAGTCTATCGCCGCGTAATGTGACCAGGGAGACTGTGGATTCCGGAAAATCTCCTTTCCGATTCCGAAAAGAAGAAGCCCGGCGTATGGTCTGTCTCCGGCTATGTGGTCGCTTCTCGTGAGATCGGACGGTGCGTACATGTTCTAGTTTCCCTTGAAGTGAAAACCTCCGTCCGAAATGTACTCGAATCCAGTTCCGTGCGTGAAATCGTTGTCTCCTCCACCGAAATTCCTCGGAATGAAGCAGTCGTTCTCAAGTGTGAGAGAAAACTGCGACGCCTATGCAAAGAAAGGCGAAACGAGGAGAAACGAGAACCAAAATAGAGCTTTTTCGTGCATTTTCCCGGAGTTAATTACACATTTTCCGGGTTTCCGTCAGGATTTTCCTCTTCTCGTCCCTGTCGTTCCGCATCCTCTGCCTAGACTCTCGCATCAGCTGCTCCGAACTTCTCTGGTTCGTTGTAGTCAGGATCTCGAGAGACTTTGCAATCGACTTTAGCGAGTACGACATGCTCTGAAGCACCCGAAAGAATTCGGTTTCCTCTTTGTTCATTTCCTTTTTCTCCTTTTCAAAACACGGTTTCGTATTCGTTCACAGCTCGTCCACCGCCATCTGGTTGCTTCCGCATTTCGAGCGATAAGCCCTCACCCTGTTCTTCCCGACGATTTCAGAAAGCTCGCCGACGACACAGTATCCGGAAACGTTAGCCCTCCTGAGCATCTCGTCGATGTTCCCAAACGTGACGTCCTTGAACTCCTTGATCTCATCAGTGAGAACCGTTCCGTCCTTCCTCACCGACTTCAGGTGTCGAATCCCGAATCCGTTTCCCTTCCTGCACCAGCAAGCCCTCTTCAGAGTAGACATTTTTCTCCTGTTACCTGTTTTTCCTGAACTTCTCGAGATCGCAGACCTTTAGCCCGGTCCTGTCCTCGATTGTACGTATGAAATTGCTCGCGTCGTTTAGGCTTCCGAACGTCCCCGTGTCAAGCCATGCGTTTCCTGTCTTTATCTTCATGAACTTCAGCTTCCCCATCTTCAGGTATTCCCTGTTCACGTCCGTTATCTCATACTCTCCGCGTCTTGACGGCTTCAGGCTCTTCGCGATTCCGACGACATCCTGACCGTAGAAGTATATTCCTGGAACGGCATAGTTCGTCTTGGGGTTCTCCGGCTTCTCCTCTATCGAAAGGACATTCCCGTCCGCGTCAAAGTCGACAACACCGTATCTCCTCGGATCGGATACCTGATACCCGAATATCGTGTTGTCCTCAGACCTGCATGCGTCTCGGAAGACCCTCTCGCACTGGCTTCCGTAGAAGAGGTTGTCGCCGAGAAGAAGGCAGACTGGTGAATTTCCGATGAACTCATCGCCTATGACGAAAGCCTGTGCGATTCCGTTCGGCTTTTCCTGTACAGCATAGCGGAATTTTGCTCCGAACTCGCTTCCGTCCTTCAGGTTCCACTCGAGGACCGGTGTCGACTCCATCGTAGAGATGAACAGGATTTCCCCTATCCCCATCTTCAGCATCGTGTAGAGGGGATAGTGAATCATCGGCTTGTCGTATATGGGGAGAAACTGCTTCGTCACGTAGTTCGTGAGAGGTCTGAGCCTCGAACCAGAGCCTCCGCAGAGTATTATTCCCTTTCGTTCTCGCATGAAGTATTGTACCCGGCTTCAGGACTGAATGCTCAGAGCATGTCAAGCTTGATCCTCAGCGCCTCTTCTGACGGATGGATTTCGCCGTTGAGAAACGCCCCGATCCAGTTGGCAATGGCTTCCATCTGCGGAGACGAGAGCATTTTGGAGAACATTAAACCAGACCCCTGAGTCCGCAATGTCCTTGCCTCTTTACACACCTCCACTATGATCCTCAGGATACAGATGGAGACGTCTCCTCTACGCGGATTGATTGCTTTGAACGAAAGCGTCTCGTCGCCACAGAATATCGTGGCATTTACGTCCCATTCTCCGAAGCCGCAAAGTTCGCACTCGACGTCCACGCGAACGCCGACGAAATCTTTCATGAGCGCACAGGCTCCCCTCAGGACATCAATTGGCTTCACCATTTCCTACCACCCCGAGCATTTCCAGCTTGATTCTTGCACATTCCTCCGAGAAAGCAGACTCTCCGAAAAGGTGTCCGCACACCATGCTGCGGATGACGTCGACCGGTTCCGTTGTGATGCTCTCGACAAACCGTCGATCATCCACGTCGCGGAAATCAGCGTTGAACGTCAAGCGGATTTCCTCTGGTGTCTTTCCGAGAAGGTCGATCAGATGATACAACGCCACACGAAACGGATTGGAGCCGATTCCGACCCAGAACGCCTTCTCATACGTCTTTCCGTGGAACTCGAAGCGGAGTCCAATCTCCCTCCCCCACGCCGGCGGCGAACTGACCTCACAATCGCTGCTCTTCCATTCGACGGAAACCCGGATTCCGAAATACTCGTCCATCAGCCTTCCGACCGAGATGAATGTCTCCATGTCGTTCATGTCACGCCCCGAAAAACACATGGAACACCCAAAGGCTTCCGATGAGAAGCACAAGGAACACCGGAACGGTCGTCAGCGTCGGAAGCTCGTCGTCTATTCTTCCGAAGACCGGAACCGAGATAATCGCACCAGAAATTCCAATGAGAAACGAGAGTATTATTGCAAGGTTTTCGTTCATTTCACATCCTTCACAGATCGTTGACATCCATTATGTTCGCGTTCTGTGGACTGAAAGCCCTCCATCTCGTGGCGACAAGGAAGTTCTTGAGCGGGCTCTCGATGAGCTTCTCCCACATCGTCTCGTAGTCCACCTCGAAGATGCTCCTGAACTCGTCAGGATACTGCCCGTCCTTGAATGCGATGCAGTTGATCCCGTATTTGTTCTCGGGCTTCACGTAGCAGAACCTGACCTTCTCGCCCAATGTGATTGTCTCGTACTTGTCAGTCAAGCCGAGCCTCTCGATGAGCTGGTTGAAGTACGTGACGCTCTTCGAGATCCCGGTCGCACCCTTCGCCATCTGGAGGAACCCGACCGACTCCCTGCCCGTGTTGTACCCCTTCCAGATTGCGATGTCGTTTATGTCGAGCTTCTCGAAGAGTGGGTAGATCTCGGTCAGGTACTTCCTGTAGTCGTCCTCCTTCCAGTCCTTCGTGAGGGTCGACTTGTATATCGTACCGAGATACTCCTTGATCTTGATGGGGACGGTAGCCTTCTTGAGCTCGATTCCGGAGTACTTGATCTTGTCGACGACTTCTGGTCCTTCTGAGAGGATCTTTGAGACACCGTAGTGCTTCTTGCTCTCCATGATCTCCGTGTCGCCTATGTATTCAAGAGAATATCTGAGAACCTTTGAGTTTTCGCTGTGATAGTTGTCCTCAATCAGCTTCTGGACAAACGGATTTACCTCATTCTCAATGAAATCCTCCATATATTTCCAAAGGGAAAGTTTTTGCTCGTCAGTCCAGTTCCTGATAATCTCCCCATACCCATGTTTCTCCTTGAAGTAGTCAGTGACGCATTTGACGTTTACAAACTGTGAATTGTGCAACAAGACCGAATTGCCGTAAAATGTATGTCCGTTGTCATCGACCTCGCAGTCGTACACATAGTCGTCAGTCGGTCCAAGATCCTCAATCTTGGATATCGCTCCAAGGACTTCCTTGCCGTATCCTGCGTCATACACCTGGACGTAGTCTCCGATTTCGAGGTTCTTTGCGTTCACGTTGTCGAAAAAGTGATCCCGATTCATTACCATGCAGACATGATCCGTCGTCACGGTGACGTCGTACTTTCCAGAGCAGCTTGTTGTGATGGAAATCCTGACGAGATGCTTCGGCGTCCTGTGCCTCGATATTGCGACGAGCCAGACATACCTGTTCCCACCCGTGAGAATCTTGATACCTTTCGGTTCCATGTACTCGTAGCCATTCCGCGTCTTCAGCTCGAGACCTGACTCGAGAAGTTCGTCAAAAAGCCTTCCGATTTCAATATCCTGCTTCATCGTTGTCCTCTTCTTACTTTCCTGAACCAATTATAGCATTTTCCAGGTGGTTTTCAAGTAGAATTTCTCTAATCTCCTCATCATTTCTCTCAGATACATTGAGAAGAATAAATTTCCTGTCATAAGTCAGGTGTCCAAGAATATTCTTCTTGCATGTTATTTTTGAAATGTTCTTCATCCCAAGCCCAGTCAACCCTGAAGTTTCCCTATATGTCAACATACTGCACACTCCAGTCTCAACATCATAAACAACGATTCTCTTCCGTATACAAGACATCGCCTTTTCGATTGACTCCTTTGGGTGGTATATGTGCGTCTTTCCACTGGTTATCTGATTCGGCGACTTCATGTATTCACCATACTCAGGAGATGTGAACCAGAACTTGTGAACGTCGTTTGCTGAAATGCCATACGGATCCACGTTTCCGTTCCTCTCGTAATTCCAGTACTTCAGAGCTTCTGGATTCTTGTAGGCAAACGATCTCTCAAACTTGGTTTTCTTGTATCTCAGCAAGATTTCGTAACGATCTGCCTCTACGTTTACGATAATGCGCTCACCATCATAATTCGTATATTCTGAAACGAAATCAACCACTCTCTGATAGTCTTCATCCGTTGGTTCCGGTCTTGAATGATACTTTCTGTCAGCGTCATCGACATCGAGAATCAAATCGGTCATCTTCACGAGAAATATCCCGTTCTTCTTGCACAAGTCATATTTCTTGAGACCTCGGTCAACGTGTTCCTGGTGCCATTTCCCTCCGTCATATTCTATTCCGAGCCTGTATTCCGGAATGTATATGTCAAGCTCCATGTTGTTTGAGATAGCTTCCCTGCACCCGTTTATCGCAGATGGAAACATCTTCTTGATGTAGAAATACAACGTCTGCTCCTGGAACTACGTCTTGATTGACCTCGAGCACATATTGCAGAAGACATGACCGTTTCTCGTAAGGGAAAACAGGAATGTACTGCATTTCATCAATAGGATAACATCCCATATCAAAAACGCCTTGTCAAAGCCTGACTTTGACGGGGTTGTACACGAACCCCGCATCCGCTGGCATCGCTGCATCGCGGTTACGTTTCACTCCCCTGCGGAGTATGTTGTAGCTTCCGTTGACGTCTGCGTTGACGAGCCTCCCAGACGCCGTCTGGAACAGCCCGCGCTTCACGATCTGCTTCTCCACCAGGTTCATGACCTTATTTACGCTAAGATTAAATTAAAATACGAAAATAACTGAAAATGATTTTCGGAATGAGATGTATATCTTTTATTCAATTTATAGTTTTATGGACAATCTCGGCTCCTCGACTTGCTTTCCGCAATTGGAGCAAAACGCATATACCTTCTGCCCACTCTTCGGCGTCATTCCGTTCACGTCTATTCCATGCTCAATGTTTCTCTCAATGTCAATCAATGGCTTGAGTTCCGGCTTGAGCGTCAAAATGTCGTTCTATCCAGGAATGACACCCTTTGTCTGACGTGGAAGAAGACCGTATTTTTCAAATGTCCTTACAACCTAATGTGCTCGGCGATAGAATGGTATTCCATTTGGTGTCCTGAACCAAATGACATTTGAAGTTGACGTATACAGCTTGTGCACGTCTATTCCATTCTTCGCATTCTCATCAATGTCGACCCACTTGAGAAGTTCAGGATAGTCGAAGAATGTCTTAAGAGTATGTTTCCCACCCATCACAGCACCTCCATGATGCGCCGTATCGTTTCCATCTTCTCTACTGGAAACGAATACTCAAACCTGTTCCCATTCAACACCATCACTATCTTGTTCTCGTGGGAAACTGATTTCTCAAGCTTTTCGACATCACCATCATAGTAGTCAAGGAAGCCATTGTCCATCCTCACAACACGAATCTTGCCGGACTTCACGTAGTTCGACAGGGTCCTCCTCGTTATCTCCAACTTCTCAAGTACCTTGTTTGCTTTCACTTGTATGTCCTTTCCGTGAGTTTTCTATATTTACTCTTTTCTACACTTACTATGAAAATGTATAGAAAAGTTATCGTTTTATCATGATTTTTGTAGAAAATGCAGCACTATCCGTGTCCCCTCCATTTTGGGTGACGTAATCCGGAGGTATTCCAAACCGTTCGGTGAACTTCTTCGTTATGAACTTCGCCGCACTCAAGTTGCAGTAACGTCCACTTTTCGTAATCGTCTGCGCGATGTACTTGTTAGCAATCGGACTGTGACTGCAACCACAGATTCCAAAAATAGAATTAATCATGATCTTGATAGCCTGCTGTCTTGAATCAAGGTTCTGAATGTTCTCGTTTGTCGCTGGAATTTCTTCTTTGGGAACCCTGTTGTTGTATACATCGAGTTCAAGTTTCTGCATCCTCTTCTTCGTTACCTTTCTCAATGCATAGAAATGCTTACACCACTGTGAAACAACACCATTCTTCACACTATGCTTCAAAAACAATGTATTGTTTCTCGTCAGGATGCACTTTGTCATAAGGAGCTCATCGAGTTGTTTCCTCGTGATGACCTTCTGTGGACCCTCGTTCGCCGGAAGAAGATAGAACTTGTCCAATTCACTGTCCTTTCCTCCATAAAGCTTCTTATCATATCTGCGTCTGAACTCTTTCTCATCCTCGGTGTCAAATGTGTCACCGATTATGTCGGAATCGTTGAGATCGATAGCCGCCTCCAATGTAAAAAACTCACTGTTCTTGTCGACAATTGGATATCTTGAAATCTTCCCGACATATGTTTCCGGTGAAAGGTTTACACTCTGAATCACCGATGGATAAAGAGAGTTGAAGTCGACGCATGCGACACCACCCCTGTACAAGCCGGGTGTTACTGGGAACACAAATGCACCAGCAAACCTGAAGTTCGGATCCTTCCTGTTCTGGTATGAGGTGAACGTAACACCCATCTGCGTCTTCGCGAACATAATAAGAGATCCGATAAGATACCCAATTGACGAGTAGATTGAGTCGTAGTTCGAGAGTCCGGCGGAGGTGATTGTCCTCGCAAGCGGAATCGTCTTCACCTTCTCCTCAACCGTCTTGAGGCAGTAGACGTCCATGATGTTGTACTTGATGAACCTGTTCCAGTCCTTTTCATAAAGCTCCTTGAGGGAGTAGACGACCGGATGACCCTTGACGTGGATGTTCTTGTAGTGGATCTTGTGGATTCCGCACTCCGTCTCCCCGACGTTGTCAAGCGAGTTTCCTCCGTCAAGCGGCTGGTGGATCTTGAACTTGTCGCGGTAGAGGACGAGGACGTCAGCCTGGAACACCCCGTCGATGTCAACGAGAACCTCTGCCTGCTTGTTCGCCCTCTCGTTGTCGAGGTTGTTCTCGCGGAAGCGGTACTTTCCGACGGGGGACATCCTCTGGGCGTCTCGCTTTCCGATGACGTTCTCGATTCTGCGCATCAGGAAAACATCATCATAGGATTGTGAGTTGTATCCAGCCAAGACATCTGGTCTGTTGTTCTCATACCAGTCAAGGAAATGCTCGAGCATTCTCGTCTCATTCCCGTTGAACCAGTCGAATATGACAAACGTGTCCTTCGGAAGCGACTTCAGCTTGCATTCGTTGACAAGATTTCCTTCCTCATCGTATTCGTCGTCAAGATCAAGATTGTCAACCTTGTTGAGAGACCACGTGTAGTACTTCTTCGTCTCGGTGTCGTAAACCGTAAGCGCGTTGATTCTGGTCGCTGCGGCATTTGCGTTCGCGGGACCGTCAATCTCGTTCTCGATATCGTAGTAGAATATCCGCATCTCCTGCTTGTTGAAGTGATCGTCAAGAGCTGCGTGGTCAAAGACCTTGTGGAGGAACTCGCTCTGAGGGGGTAGGCATTCGACTATGTTCATCGAGCTTCCGACAGAGTCAAGGTACTTCTTTCGGTCGTAGGAATTCTTGAAATAACGCGTCTCGACATAACGACCATAGATGTCCTTCTCGTTCGTCTTGTACTTGACGTTGAACTTGATGTGGGAGCGGTGCGGAGCGACGAACGTCCTGCGGTTTCCTTCCCTGTCGTACCCGAGAAATACGATTCGCCCGTTCCTGTCGTGGTCGTTCGTGTAGCAGCAGTACCTGTATCCATCGCCGATGAGGTTCTTCCACTCGCTTGGATTCACCTCGGAAAGATCTATTGCATCATCAAAAATGCTCATTTTTAGAGACTCCTTTCACATTGACCGGATTTCAACCATAGAAATAAATGTTTTCAAGAGCGTTCATCACGTTCTTTAGTATTCACAATCAAACCTCATCTTTCGCTCAATTCCAGAAAACTTGTTCGTGTAGCAGTCAAATACCTGTGCATATACGTGCTTGTGATACAAAACCCATAATTTCTCATGAAACTTGCCATCAACATCGCATAGTATAACATTTATAACAGAGATTGTCAACACATTTTCAGAAAAAAGGGGAAGCCATTTCAGCTTCCCCTTTTTCGTGTTGTGTCCGACAATTATCAGCCGAACATCTTGTCCGTGTCGACCTTGTTTCCTTCGTTGTCGTAGACCTCAAGATCCTCGACGTTATCCTGAATCTCATCGACGTAGTCCATCGCTGCACCCTCGTCGTCGAACGTCTTCATCGTCGGCTTGGAGGTCATTGTCTTGTACGTTATGACCGCCCACAGGTCGTTGTCCGCCGCATCGTTGACGAAGTCCTCGATTTCGTCCGAGTAGTCCGCGCTTCCGTCTCCGCTACGCTTGAAGCTGTAGTCGTATTCATCAGCCGAGGAGTCATCGGAGGAGTCGTAATTGTCCTCGTCCTCCGGCTCGTCCTCGTATCCGTCCGGAGTCTCTGTGTCGCCCGGCTGGGTGTCGTCAGCCGGGGCGTCGTAGTCGTCGGAATCACCAAAGCCCTTGTCGGAGATGGTGTTGAGGTCGTACAGGTTCAGATCCTCAAGATCTTTCTCGTAGTCCGTCTTGTCATCCTTCGCCATTGCGTCGGCGCGGCGAGCGTCCATCTCGTCCTGATCCATGTCCTTGCTGCGCTTCCACTCGCTTCCGACGTCATCGTCGACGTCGTTCTTCATCACGTTCCTCTTGAGCTCGACCTGATCCTTGTACTGCCGACGCATGTTGTCACGCATCTTCTGCTGGATCTGGGAGTAGTACTGGGGAGATGAGTTCAGTTTGAGGAAAGCCGTGCCAAGCTTGAACAGTGCACTCTTCTTCTGGACCTGGTGCGGTGCCTGGTAGATGAAGTAGATGAACATCATCACGGACTTGTCCGGGTTCTGGAAGCGGCGTCTGGTGTCCGGAAGCGGGGTCTCCGTCTCCTTGTACTTGCTTCCGTCGATCATGTACGGCTCAATCTTGTTGCCGTCCTTGTCCTTCTTGATCCAGACATATCCGTCGCGGACAGCCTTCGCGAACTGCTGATAGGTTATCCCGAGCTTCTTCGCCCAGCCGTCAAGTGTGTGGGTTTCCTTTCCGTCCGTGAACTTCCTGGACGAGTCGCCCCAGTCCTTTGTAAGTTCCTTCCACGGGATGTAGTTGTAAATGAAGCCCTGAGCCTTCGGATCGACCTTCTTGAAGACGTTCGGGACGTCATCGTCGTCGATGATCTTGAAGTTCTCGACGCTGATGTCCTTGTATTTCGACCTGAGTTCCGAAAACCTCTTGACAAGCTCCTTCTTCGCCTCCTCAAGTGTGTTGAACTTCAGCGTCTTCTGGTCGAACACCTTGAACGAGCCTTTTTCCTTCAGTTTGTCGGAGTTGTACCAGTCGTCGAAATAGGTAACGTAACTGAACGGATCTTCACCCTTCTTCGGAACGTAGTACAGCTCGAATACATCAAGGAAGAACTTGTTCTTGGTGTCCTTGTAATATTCCCCGTAGTCAGCCTTGAGCTCTTCCGAGTCCTCCTGGTCGGAATCCTCGTCATCGTCGTCATCGTCGTCCGCTTTCCTGGCTTCCGTGATGTACTTGAGGCTGTAATTCCTGTCGAGCGAGGACTCGTAAATCCTCTTCCACTCTTCGATGTTGTCCTTGATGTCCATTTTGCGTCCTTTGAAAAGTTTGCTTGCAGTTATTTACGGTTTTTGAACGGAAAGGATGCAAAATGGGAAGGCTCTCCGCGTTTTTGTGGAGAGCCAGCCGGGAACGTCATCGCTTCTCGTCGAGGCTCATCACCTTGGAGCGCATGATTTCGTTCTTCGCGTTCTGGAAGGTGTAGTCGGACGCAAGGTTCGTGAGCTGTTCCTCGAGCTTCCCCTTCTTCTCCTCGTCGTTCTCCGCGAGAATGAGCTTTGACTTGAGGTCGACGAGCTTGCAGAAGTCCGAAGCCTTGAGACCCGTGGGGTTCATGGACTTGTCGAACTGGAGATCGACCGGGACGGAGTTCTCGTAGATGTTCGTCTTGATTTCCTCCGTGTTCCTGTTCATGTCCTCGCGGATTGTCTTCCCGTTCTCGAAAATGGCAACGAAGTTCTCCCTGATGTGTTCCTGCGCGAACATCTCCTCCTCGGAAAGCTTCGTGTACTCAAGCCTGATGCCACCCTTCGCGAACTCCTTCTCAATTTCCGTGTTCCCGAGGTATTCGAGCATCTTGAGGACGGTTGTAATCTTCTTGACCATCTTCTGGATCTTCGACTCCACGCCGTCCTCGAGATCCTCCGGGACAAGGAGATCCGTTACCTGCCTGTACATCTGCGAGACGTCCTTCTTGAAAGCCTTGACCTTGGCGTTGTCGGAGTCGGAGCGGTTTTTCTTCTTCGTGTCGAGGATTTCCTGAATTTCGCGGTTCGACGCAAGCATGAGCTCGTAGAACTGCGCGTAGTTGCTCTTGTTCCGCGACTTGCAGAGAGAAATCTTCTCGTTCTTGATTTCTGCCGCCGTGTTGAGCGCAGTCTCGAACTCCTCGCTCTCGATGAGCTCCTTCTTGACGTCGACAATGCTCTTGTTATCTTCGTTGTTTTCCATCTCTGTTTCCTCAGTTTCAAAAAATTGTCCTCAGGAGGCTCAACGCTGTCCGCTTGAGCCGAACCCACCTTCGCCGCGCTCCGAGTTTTTTCCCTTGTAGAGCTCCTCGGCAGTCTCGATCTCAGTAATTGCTGGGGTCTCAATCGGATAGAGGACTCCCTGCGCAATCTTGTCGCCTGGCTGAAGGACTGCCGTCTTCCAGTTCGAGACGTTGTGGAGGTTGATCATGATTTCACCCATGAATCCTGGATCGACTATTCCCGCGCCGACGAGAAGACCCTTCCTCGTGGAAATGCTCGACTTGTTCTCAATCTTCAGGACGTATCCCTCTGGAACGTTCACCTTGATTCCAGTTTTAATCAGTATTTCGTCCCCGGGACGAAGGAAGATCGTCTTGACGTATCCCGTGTTGTAGTCGTAGTCAATCTGCGGGGATGGGCTGCGACCGTTGACAGTCGGATGCGTAATCTCAAACGTCTTCGCCATGTCAGTGCGGAGAAGATCATATGGGATAAAGAAGTCCATCCCCGCATCCGTCGGGTTAGCCCTCGTCGGTGTCTTCACGTTCCGTATCTTGCAGATTTTCAGTTCCTTGACGCTCATTTGGTTTTCCTTTTTGAGTACGGGCATAGTATAGCGAAAAATCCACCTGTTGTCAAGTGGATTTTTTTCTCAGTTTTCTATTTTTTTTTTCAAACATGAATCAACTATGTCGTGTTTTCAGTTAAAACGGTTAAGTTTCGTTTTCTCAATCCAGCTCTTTATGCTGGGGGCAGTCCTCTGAAAATTTCCATTTCTCTCAGCCTTTCGTTTGCCATACTCTCACAACTGAAGCCGTGAGATTCTGGGTTCTATAACACCAGCCATCGTTTCTGACGGTCTTACAGCATCTCGCCCACAGGAAGATGTCCCTTCCTGAAGAATGTTTATGGCGGCATTCCTGTCTCTGTCGTGATGCACACCACAGTTCGGACAGGTCCACTCCATATCCGAAAGTCTCAGACCGTCGTTCTTGTATCCACAGCGGTGACAGAGTCTGCTCGACGGGAAGAACCTGTCAACGAACCTCACTTCCTTACCGTGCTTTCCTGCGAGGTGCTGGAGTCTTCCGAGGAACTCACCGAATCCATACTCTCCGACCTTCTTCCCGAACCGTGCCGCAATGCCCTTCAGGTTCAGGTTCTCAAAGCAGAGCACGTCGTATCGTTCAATCAGCCTGTTTACAAGTTTCCACTGGAAATCGGTCCGTTGGTTGGTGAGCCTCCGCATGTACCTTGCCTTCGCGAGAACCGCTTGCTTGTAATTGTTGCTTCCATTCTGCTTCCTTGAGATGGAACGGGAAAGCCTATCGTTCGTTGCCTTGCTACGCCTAAGAAAGAGTGGTGCTTCGTGGTCTGTGCCGTCACTGCCAATCAGGAATGTCTTCATGCCGAAGTCGTATCCTACGCTGTTATCCGATTTTGAATATTCCCTAACGTCAGTCCTGTCGGTTACGACGACCATCCACAAGTCTCCACACCTGTCCCGTTTTATCGTTACCGTCTTTATCTTCCCTTCCGTTTCACGTGACTTGAAAAACCCATACCATCTCCCGTTCAGCCTAACCCTGTTCCCATCAAACTTGTAGCCGCATTGCTTGAGGGTATATAGTTCCCCTATCTTTCAACACCTGAAGGAATTGACTTTTCCACTCACGGTTTCGTGTAGGTCTCGGTCCATTTTCTGAACATCAGGTTTCCCCTGCGATAGGCGTCCCCCTCGAGCTCGGCAAGCCGCTCGTTCTCGTTCAGTGCTCCTGTTGTTGCAGCGGAGGCGAAGCCTCTCCTGTCAGTCAGGTACTGGTTGTGGTGAATGAGCTCGTGGCAAAACGAACGTAGAATGTCCTTCGTGTGTCTTCCGCCTATGTACAGGCTTATGACGTTCGTGTTGGGGTTGTAGTTCGCAGTTGGAATGAACGGATTGAACCTGTCAGTCTCGGTCCTGTTGAGCTTCACCTGCGGAACGGGGTCAATCTGCACGCCGTTCCTGCGGTAGAAGTCCTCTATTTCCAAAACATAGTCCCAAAACGTTTTCATTGGGAATATTTACGGGTTTTTGCGTCAGCGGCAGAGGCAGATTCCGCTTTCGTTGTCCACGTACTGGAACTTGTTGTCGAGGTTTTCCAGAGCTTTCTACTCACCATCCTCAGTTCCGCGATACCAGTGCTTCAGTAACTCAAGGATGTGATTTTTCTCCTCGGGAATCGTCCGGAATAGGTATGAGACATCCGGAATGCACTGGTATGTGCACGTGTTATCCTCAATTGCGTAGACGAGCGAGTCTTTCGGCTGCTTTCGAACCATTCGATGAGCTTTCCGACCGTCAGCATGTTCTCCCTCTTGAACTCAAGGTCGACTTTCAAAGCGCCTCCAGTGCCCCAATGATGCCAAGCGCGACGATCCAACCGTTCTGGATGCCGTGGGACCACGCGTACACGGCGACGAAAAGGCATCCGACGCCACCTATTTTAATTGCGATGTCTTTCATTTCTGTTCCCCATCTTAGTCTTCTACCTTGCACATGATGTTCTCGTTCCTGAAAAGATAGACGATCTCCCCCGGGTTTATCTCAATCCTGTCACCTGTCGAATTAGAGACAACAACGTCTCCGACCTTGAAAGGAAACGGCTTCTCGTTAGCCTCGGACACCTTCAGGATTTCATAGAGATCAACATTCTCCCTCTTCAGGAGAATTGCTCCGTCACGTGAAAGCTCCTGGCTTTCGTTAAGCTTCCTGCAAAGGACGGAATTCCTTATCGGGTCAAGTTTTTTCAAATGCATAAAACCATTTCCTTCCTTAAAAAACGTATGTGTTTTTCAGTGCCTTTCGATGGAATTTGCTGAAGACCGCGTTTGAGCCGTGCAGCGGGAACCTGTATCTGAGTCCGGATTCTTTGATTTCGGCGGCGAGCCCCTTCCACGACTGATAGCCACTTCCAGAACCTCAGGTGTGCGCGGCGTTCCTCAAGGAACGCTTCACCTCTGTCTTCGGCATGTGCTCGAGAAGACGGTTGTACGCCGTCCGGCGCATGGCGGAGCACACGCGGTTGTCGTCGGCTATAGCCTTCAGCGCCGCGTCATCGCACCTGAACATGAACGTGATCGTCTTCATCTGTATCTTTTTATACTTTCATCAAAAAGGTTTTGTTGTTTACACAATATTTTTTTGTTTGTGTTAACAGTTTCTGACTGTTTTTCTTCGTTTTAATAGTTTCCTATACTATGTTCTTGATCAAAGATCTGTCGCTTTGTTGTCGAAATTGACAGGATCGAACTCATCATCAATTATCTTCTTGATGCTGTCGGGACAGTTGTCGTAGAACTCCTTGAAATTAACCAAAGACTTCTCCTTCTTATCTTCCTTTGGAACTTCAAACTTGTAGTCCCTTACGAACTCTCCGAGCTCGTCGAACTCCTTTGCCAAGACGATCCTGTCGCCGTTAGCCTCACATACTCTCTTCAACTCGTCTACGTTTGGGGCACAGAGACCGTCCTCCTCGTCGCCGTTCGAATACCTAACACTGAACCTCTTTCCGTTTTGGTACGGTGGCATCTTCTCAAATGATGAGTTCACCAGAAGGACACACTCAGAGAGGACGCTTCGCATGCTGTCAATGTGTTTTCGCGTCTCGTCAACGACAGTCCCTACGACCGGGTCGTAGTTCAGTGACGAAATCGCGCCGACATACCTGTCCAAGCGACTGAACGACTCCCGTAGGGCGTCCTGCTTGTCCGAAAGCTGGATCAGGCTCTTGTTCACCTCTTTTAAACTCATTGCTGTTCCTCCTTTACGACACAGACAATCATGTCGTATTTGTAGATGTACACATGCTCAGTCCCGATCTGGAATGAGTCTCCACCCTTCGACAGCATGACCTTGTCGCCCTTCTTGAATGGAATCCTGATGCTGTCGTCGATGTTCATCGCGACCACCTCCCCAACCTTGACCTGCGCGGAGTAGTTGCTGACGAGGATTCCGCCGACGTTCTGAGTCGAGTTCTTCTCATCCTTCACGAAGACCATGTTCTTGAGTGGGGAGTACTGCGTGTTGTCCGCGTTCGTCCTTGCGATCACGTTGATGTACTTCATGACCGAAATTGGAGCCGTCTTATAGACCTGCGCAAGGCGGTCGGCGAGAACGTAGTCACCCCTCTTCAAGCCATATTCCTCTGCGGCTTTCTCCCCGACCTCCTCGACCTGGTAGAAGCCGAGCCTGTTGTTGGAGTATGCACCCTCCGCGACGAGGATTCCACCAAGGCACATGCTGTCGTTCCTGTCAATCACGCGGAGAACGACATATTCGCTCGCCGGGACGCACTTCCTGTCAAAATGTATTGTCGCGTTTGAAACCATTTCTTCTCCTTAGCTGAAAATGTCCTCTATTCCGTCTATGTGAAGCTCGTTCACCATGTATTTCCTGATTTTCTCGAGAGCCGCCCTCTTGCTCGAAAGGACGTACCTCGGCTTCGTTGCGTACTCCTCGGCTATCTCCTTCGCGCACCTGTTCCCATAGAACGTCCCCTCGATGACGATCTTCTCGAACGCGGTGAGCTCGCTTGTCGTGTTGACGTACTCGAAAATCTTGCCGTAGAGACGCTGTGCATCCTCGTTTGAAAGCCCGTCGGAGACGTCTGTCCTCTTCTGGAACTCGGGGGAAATCCTGTCGTTCAGGAAGTTCTCGACGATGGTGTCAGACTTCTCGTGCTTCTTCGTCCATGCGTTCGCGTCCATCGAGACGGAGCTGTTGTCGAGCTTTGAACAGAGACCACGGAACTCCTCCATTATCCACTTGAAGACCCAGTGCGTCGCATAGGTTATGAACTTCACGTAGACAGGGTTTCCGTCCTTGTCGAACTTCGGGATCTTCCTACAATTCTTCCTGTCTGTCCTATAGAGCGGATCATTCCTGTCCGGGGTCATCACCTGCTTGTAAAGGTCGAACGTGTTTGCCGCATGCGTGAGACCGTACATCCCACGCGCTATCATGTCGTCGAAGTCACGCGTCGTCTGGCAGTAACGCCTCGCTATCGAGAAGACTATCTGTATGTTGTGAAGTGCGAGCTTGTCCCTGAGCTCTCTTTCCCTTCCGGAAGCCATAAGCTCGTCGATCATCCTGCGCTCCTCGACTTTAGAGATTGGCTCGCATTCGGAGCCGAGGCGGTATGTTATGTCCTGGAACTTGTATGTCCCGCTGTTGTTCTGGACAACACCCAATTGATTCATCATATGCCGGAAAACCTCCATTTTCGAGGTTTCTGACAATGGCAGGAACTGTCGGAAACCGAATTTCCATCACAACGGAAAACACTCAACACAAAACCCCTCAACATGCCGATATTTTAACGAAAAATGTTTCAAATGTCAAGGAATTTCTTTTTGGAGAGTGGAAACGATGTCCTCCATCACGACGTTTATGTCAAGTGTGGGGCTCACGTCTACCTTGAGCTCTCCGAACAGCTTCAACTCGGCTTCACCAACCTTGTTCGACGGTTCAGGAATGAGGTTTTCTAATGTCACGAGGTGGAAGACGTCGCGCTCCTCCTCTATTGTCGGATAGAGGTTCATGTAGCTGAGTTCTCCCTTCACGTGGCGGCTCCTCCTGTCGGCAAGGAACTTCACGATGAAATACATGGGTATCGAGAACCTATCGTCGAACAGGAGATCTTCCGTCTTCGCGACGCTCGGGTTCCATGTCATCCACGAGGTGTTGGCATGCGACGTGAAGTAAAGCGTCTTGTCGTAGACGTTCTTCAGCTTCTCCTCGTCAATCCTTATCGAGAACCTCGGGTTGTATATCTTGAACGTGTAGTTCATCGGATCCGTGACCGTGTTGAACCACGAGCCGATTTTCATTCTCTCCATCAGTCTCTCAATTTCGGAAATGAAGAACGATGGGTCGGAAAAAATCTCCACGGTGTCCTCGATGAGATGAATGAAGTCGTTCCCGCATGTCTTGATGACATCTTTCGTCACGAAGTTCTTGACCTTTGACTCCGAGACGAAGGTATCGTCGGGAATCTTCCTGTTCTCGACTCCCTCAAGCATGTCAATGCCGTCATGCGCATATGCGACGATTCTCGTGTCTGGAATGTCCTTCAGCCATCTGACGATTCCGCTCGCTATGTCCGAATTCCTGTGCGTGACCGTTATTGCAATTGTCCTCATTTCAGGATCTCCACCTCTCCGTTGCTGTATATCGTGTGCTCCGCCTTTTCCTTCGCGGCTTTCTCCCTCTTCTCAATCCACTTCGAGAGCGAGCAGTTTATGCACTTGTTCCGCATCTTGAAGAGGCTCATCCAGATGTCGATGTTGTCCTCGAGCCAGAAGTTCTTGAGATCGAAGTCTCCCATATGGCACGGCTTGTTCAGCCACTCCCACTGCCTCTCGATCATCGACGTGTACAAACCAGCACTCGAGAACTTGAGCTTCATGAGCCCGTCCTTCAGTTCGTTCGCGTCTGAGAAGAGCTGCCTGTCGGGCATCACGTCAACGTAGGGAATCGCACGTGACGCGAAAAGCGGGACGCCTATCGCCGCACACTCCATGTACTTGATGGGCGACTTGCACCGGTTGAACTCGATGTCCTGTATCGGGGCTACGATAGCCTGAAGCGAAAGGTGCTCGAGAATAGACGGATATGTCATGATCGGGCTTCCACGATGAACCTCTATCTTCCCTGCGGCGACAAGATCCATCAGCTTCGGCGGCGCATAGCCGAAGAACACCCACTGGAAGTCCCTGTGCGTCTCGCGGATCATGTCCACGATGATGTCCATGTCATCGTGGACTGGCTTCGTTTCCGCTTCCGGGATTTCAACGCCCTTCTCATCGAACCACCTGACGACTTCCTTTCCGTCCTGCGTCTTCTCGACTCTCTTCCTGCATGCGAGACCGTCCGGACTCCGCCTCACGTCGGAGATGTTGTAGTGCGAGAGCGACGAGACGATTCCGATCCTCGGCTTCGACTTCAGCTTTCGGAACTGTTCAGCCTTCTTCACAGGATCGTACCTGTCCCCGAAGAGATATCTCGGAAGCATGTTCGGAAGTGCGACGATGTTCTTAAGGGGGACGTCGTAGTGCCTGTGGTATGCTTCCTTGATGTAGTCCGTCGTGACCGTCACGATGTCAGCCTGATGCAGGAGATACTTGATGTTCCTCTGGATGTGCTCGTTCTCGAAGCCGAGCCTTCCCCTGTTAAAGAGGGGGATGTACGTGTCGTCCATGAGGTCATCTATCTCGTAGATGAGCCATGCGTTCTGGTTCTCCGTCATCGGCTTAAGGAGCTTGTCGACGACCTCGACGTGGTAGTCAGAAATCCACCTCTGGACGGTGACGGATGTCATTCCCTTGTAGTACTTGTGGTCGAGAATCGGAGTCTGGGAATAGTCAGCCTAAACCTTCGAGTTCTGCGCGTAGCAGTCTATCATCGAGACCGCCCACTGCCTCCGCCACTTGCTGCAACCTCCACGGTCGGCAAAATACATTATGTTGCGATAAATGTCCTACATTGTGTAGTATTGTACCGTTTTGGAGAAAGGAAAACAAAAAACCACAACGGAAAATCGGAAGTCCTGAAATCAGCGTCCGCAGAGCTTTGTAATAGCGTCTATTATTGATGTTCCGTATGGCGAGAAACCGAGAATCGCGATAGCTATGTACGGATACGGCATCGTAAGAATCTTCTTGATTGTCCCACTCCATGTGTCTTCCTTGACAGAGTTTGCTGTGGAGTCGTCGATGCCGATGGAGCGCTTGTACTCGTCAAGGATGCGCTGGTGCTCCTCCTCCTCCTACTTATCCTCGACGTACTTCATCGCCTTGCAGCTGAGACACTGCGAACGGTTAGCCTTCTGCACGGAAACGTTTATCTTCGTGTCGACTTCTGTCACGAAGAGGCTCTGCGTTGTTGCCAGAAGCTGTATAGCCTCCGTCATCTTCTGGATTTTCTCCTCGGTGGAAATCCCATTGGTGGCCGTCGTTGACAAGTGAATGAGCTTGAAGCACATTCGCTTGTACTCGTCGCTCATATTCGAATTGGCGATCCGTGACTTCGCAAGCTCGGCATCGTCAATTATGTCCTTTGTCATAGCCATTGAAAAACCCGTTCTTTGGATTATTTACGTTTTTAGGCGACTTCCGTACCGTATATCGCACCTATGAACGTGTTCGGGGAGTTCAGTGTAAGCGATCCGTCCGTGTTGTAGTACTTATTCGAGTTCGTTCCGACGAGAAATCCTGTCGAGACCCTGAGCTTCAGACCCTGTTTGACCGGGAAGTTGAATCCGACGTATGAGCAGAAGTTGTTTCCTATGAACGGCTGGAGCTGTAATATGCGCCACTCTGACGAATCGCCGACCTTTATGTTTCCCTCGATGGCTACCCACCTCGTCGCGTTGTTTCTTCTGTTGTTCTCTGGCTCGTCAAGCCACCCGAAGCACGTGAACATACCTGAGCTTTGGCAGGTTATCTCGTTCGACACCCTTCCCTGTACGATCATCCTGTAGCTTGTGTTGTATTCCTTTGTCGTCGTGAGCTTTCCGTCCGCTGTTGACTCAGTTCCGATGAAGAGCGGGGAGTTGCCGCCCGTGAAGTTCTTGAGAGCCTGGACATTGACGACGTTGTTGGAATCATCTGCTCCAGTCGATGTAGTCGGACATGTCAGCTTGTCCCTGAACTCCTTCTCGCCACAGAAAGCGTTTCCGTCCTTGCAGTCGAGTTTGTAGATTCTCTACACGAGGTTCGAGAGATCCCTGAAGTCCGCGAGATCAGCCATGTTCCCAGATTCCTTCAGGATGTCCTTCATGTTCTGGTTGACGGTGCTCTTGAGGTCACCGACGCTGACGTGTTTGCTCATGTACTTCCTCACGCCGCTTGCGTCGACGTCAACTGGGACGGAAACCTCAATGAACGAACTGTCGACCGGATTCTTCACGGACGGCAACTGGGAAACTGACCTGACAAGACCCATTGAAACCCTACTTTCCTTAATTTCGGAAATATTTACGAAAAAAAAACGTCGAGAAATATGCCACATCCAAGATAGTTTCAAAACTTAAGAAGTATGAAACCATCGTGATGCAGGATGAACAGATAGCAAATTGGCATAGTGGACTGTTCGGAAGACAGGTTCAACACAGTTGCATGGGATTGGTGAAAGCTAAATTGAAGCAGCTTTGGGAAATAACGCTTGTGGAGTTCAAGACCTCTGTCAACGATGCTCGTAGCACTGTTGGCAAGTCCGGACGATGAAGCAGGAAGATGCCAAGTCTTCAGCTTGGTATAGAGTTCACGGTTTTTTGGGTTTTTCAACGAGCAATTTATCTAGTTTGCAAAATGGAATCGAGCTGACATTCTCGGACGACCAGCTGAAGCCGTTGAAATGGTCGATGTAGAAGTCGGGGGAGAATGACCATTCCCCGATCTTGAGGGAAAGGCACCTGAAGAGTATCCTGTTCTTCACGAAACCGAGGCTTGAACGCCAGTTTGGAACTGTTTGTAGGATGTACTTCACCCCATTCTCGTTCCTGAGCGGAAATGCCCAGCGTCCGAGTGAAGGTGACGGCTCGGAACCCATGAAATAGTTGTCCGGAAACACATTGTTTCCCTCGTAGTGCCGTGAGACGCAGAATCTCCCGGTTTCAAGAAGGCTTTCGTCAAATGGCTTGACGGGAAACGTGTCGCAGTCGAGATATATGCCGCCGAATTCGTTCAGGAGCTCCATCCTGACGAGATCCGAGAGAATCTGCACGAATCTCAGGTTTCTTCCGTAGACGTTTCTCTGGTTCCTGATGTATTCCTCATAAAAGCCGTTCTGTCCGAGAAGTGCATCAATGCACGTCCTTATTGCCGCGTCATATCTTGAAATGGAATCCAAATCTGCCGCACTGATTTCCTCTATCTCCCTGACCGAACGGAAAACCCCGACAATCTCGAAGTCGGGGTTAACCTTCCTGAAGCTTTCCAGTGAAAACTCGGCGTATTTCGGAATCCTGTTTCCGAACCAGACGAAGAACAGCCTTTTAGGGATCATTTTTTCCTTGCGCGGAAGACTTCGTTGAGTTCCTTCAGCGGTCTGATGAGCTTTCCGAGCGGAGTTCCCGAAAAGGCATCAGAAAGGGCGTCAACGTCCTTTGGGAAGCACTTTCCGCCGTATCCGTAGCGTCCGTCAGGTCCCGGAACCTGCGTATGGGTCTCGTTTATGTAACCTGAGAGCAGGATTCCGTCCCTCACCTTCGAAAAATCAAGCTTTTCCCTGTCACAGACGTCGTTTATCGCGTTGAAATACGTGACCTTGAGAGCACCGAAGACGTTGTGGGCGTATTTTGCAAGAGAAGCCTCCATGCTCGACATGCAGATATGCTCTTTCCCCGGGAAAATCCTCTCAAGAAGCCCGATGTTGCCAGTAAAGACCATTTTCTGGCGACGAAAATCCTCAATATAAGTCCTTTCCGTAAGAAATTCCGGCATATGATGGACTTTTTCGTTGATTTCCTTCAGTTTTTTGAGATTTTTCGGAAGAGTCGTCGTACGAATCCAGATGTCCTTGCCTTTCGGAATCATTTTTATGATGTCTTCAAGCGTTCCGATGTCCTGTTCTCCGTTTTCAAGCGTCGGAACGTGAATCTGGACGAAAAAAGCATCTATGTTCCCATTCTCATAGACGTTTTCGTCGTATCCCTTCGCCGGATCCGAGATGTGGAGGACGACATTCGGGTTGTTTTCTTCAAGCCAGACCTTAAGTGCAGTTCCGATGAATCCACAGCCTATCAAACCAACGTCAATTTTCTCTGATTTCATGAATAATCTCCAGAATTCTGTCATTTTCAGTCAAGTTCAGTGTTTCGATGTCCCTTTTGCAGTCGCTGTATCGCGTCTGGAGACCGATGTCGACGTAGTTGAGGTCAATCATGACCTCCTTTCCGTGAAGAAAGCACTCCGTGACAAGCCTAGGACTGCAATCGAACTGCCTCTTGACCGGGGTGTAGATGTACTTGTCGAACCTGTCGAACAGATTCTCGACCGGAGCCTCGAACTGCTCTATGTCGTCAAGGTCGTCGTACTCGGGAAGAAGCTTCGGGACGATGAGAATGCTCTTTGCGCACCCAGAGTTGTAGTGGTATTCCTGGATTACATCGGGAGTCACCTTCCTGCATGCGAAGGTCACATAGAACATGCCCGTGTTGTCGTACTTCCTCTTGGGTTTCCTGTAGTACTCGAACGGAAGCTTCTTCACGTAGTCGAAAGTCCTGTAGTACCTGTTCGGCTTGTAAATGCGGTAGTCCTTGAGATAGACCATGTTCCGGTAAATCGGGAACGACGTGTTGATTGCCTCGTCCTTCTCTCCGCACATGAAGCCAAGGAGATGCCTTGCCATGAGAAGTATCCCGTACAGCTCGAGCTGATGGATGTTCCCGTCGCAGAGAAGGACAACGGTGTCCTTTCCGAACACGTAGACCTTCTCGTGCATGAACTCGTCCTGCGTTATGTAGGTTATGTCGTCCTCTATTTCACCGAAGGGAACAGTGTACTTCGACGTGAACGCGGTCCTGATCTTCTCCAGGCTCATGCCTCCGAAGAAGACTATCCCAACCTTCATGTGCTTCCGCAGGAAAAGGTAGTAGTCGAAGCACTCGAATAGGTGTCCCGTTATCTCGTCTATTGGAGAGTACGTCAGGATTATGTCGTATGATTGATCGAACTTCCGCATTTTCAGATAATCGAGTTCCTGTTGTTCCTGTTACAGTATTCTACCACCTTCCTGTTGCAGTATCGGCAGCAGTCGCACTTTCCTGAGAGTATGTCGCCGTACTCCCCGTTCCAGCCGTCCCTGTTGTGCGCCTCCATGTAGACGTAGCATGGATAGACATCCCCAAAGGCGTCAATCTGTAGCGACCCGTCCTTCACGCTCTGGCAGTAGATTTCAGTCCTTCCGGTATTTGAATAGAGGTCGACAAGGGAGTCTATCTTCCTATAGTCGTCGTACACCTCCTTCGTCGGAAGGAAGTCAAGGTACTCGAAATCCTCCCTGAACTCAGACCTGGGCGACGGATAATTCGTGTTCGTGTACTCGACCTGCGAGAAGTCCTTCACCATCTCTGCGAACCTGTCGGAATCTATGTCTCGGCTGTTGTAGACGAACCGTATGCACTTGGCGCAGTCGATGTGATGATGTTTCCTGACGACCTCGGCATGACGGAGTATTCTCTCAAGACTTGTGTTTACGCGGTAGTGGGCATGTGTTTTCTGGTCGCTTCCGCAGAACGTGAACCAGATTTCGTCTCCGTCATCCATCATCACAGACATCCTGTCCCAGTAACCGTCATTGTGTAGATCCCCATTTGTGCACATCTTTATCTTCAGACCTCGCTGTTTTATGGCTTCAATTATGTCAAGAAGCTCGGGATGGGTCGTCGGCTCTGAAAGCTGTCCGATGAGATAGACGGTCTTCAGGTTCGGAAATGTCGAGAGCTGGTCAAGTATCTCCTTTCCGCTCCTGTGGAACGGCTTCATATACTTCGGATTGAACTTAATGCTGTTCCTGTAGCAGAGCGGACACTTCGCATTACACACCGTCGTCAAGTCGAGTTCCACCGTGACAATATTGTCTTTGTTCAGACGCATATTACCTTTTCAAAGTCCTTGTCATGAAGCATGCGCCTTATGGAATCATTCGTCATCCTCGACGCATACCTCGAAATTACCTCGTACTTTCCCCTCTCGGACAGAATCGGTCCAGTCCTATCATGGAAGAACGACGACGGTATCAAGTCGAATTTCAAGTTGGGATTCCTTTTGAGAAACCCATCAAGCCTGGACAGGTTGTCATCAGTCACTACAACAAGATACCTGACGTCATACTCGTCATGTCTCTCGACAGGTTTTTTGTCAAACAAATCTTCAGAACAGTGGAACAGGATCTGATATGCTCTCGTGCAGAGTTCTGGATACCTGAAGAACGTACCATTTGTCTCGACGTATATCCTGCATCCTTTCCGCTCGAGAATCGAGAAGTATCCGTCGAGTACGTTCGCCCCAAGGAGACCCGGTTCACCTCCGAATATCGTCACGTTCGATCCGTCAGGAATACCATTCAGCCTTGCCACTATGCTCTCGGGGCGGCAGTCCGCTTTGGCATCGACGCTGTTCCTGACGGCACAGTACGGGCAATTCCAGTTGCACCTCGTCGTGACAATCACCGAATAGTCATTTCTGATGTTGAGAACGGGCATTCAGGTGTAGTCCACGTATTCATCCTCACGAACGAGATCCAGCGTCGAGCAGTGTATGCCTCCGGCAAAAATCTCACCGTTGTCAAGTTCCACGGGAATTGCATTGAAACCGTTGGTTTCAAGAGCCTTCCTGACACCATGTGCTCGCTTGTTGACAAGCACAGTGCTCTCGTCAATGCTTAGGACATTTATGTCCATTCCACGGCTGGATGCAAGCTGAATGTCGATATCGGTCATTCCGGACACATCAAATTGTTCAGTCAAATCCTCGGGAATTATGAAGTTCCATTTCCTGAACTTCTCCGGAAGCATGTCCATTACGCATGCGAACTTCGGATTGAGCAGAAATGTTCCGGGTCTGAGACAGACGAGTTCTCCGTCGATGTGGGAATCCGCGCACTTCACAACGTGAAACGTCGATTCCGGAAACAGCGACTTCACCCACCTGTATCCGAGATACTGGTTGTATGTCGCAACGTTGACTATTACGTCCTTTCCTATTGTAAGGAAATTCGGTGCGTCAATTGACATCTCGTACTTCGGATTGACGTTCGTGAAGTCCCTGTCTTCCTTCCAGTCGGCCAAGTCATACGTCTCCTCAATCAAATGGGTGTTTGGAGCTTTTATCCACTTTCCACCGTTCCCGTTGTCGAACGCCCTCTGGAATATCCTGTGCATCTGGAGGTTTTCGAAAACCCTGTTCCTCAGGCATATCGGCGTCTCAACTATCGTGTCGTTGTAGACGAGTGTGAGATCCCTGACATTGTTTGCCGAACTCATCTCGGTGTCGTATGTCGGTGTCTTTATCTTGTGAACCCCAATTACCCTGTCCGGTCTAAAAACGATTACACCAAGATCTTCGAGGACATCTGCAAGCGCGTCAAGCTGTTCCACCCTTCTCTGTAATATGTCCTCTGTTATTGAATACAGCTCATGTCGGCTGTTGTAGAGTCCCTCGGGAAGAAGGTTCTCCTTGAAGAAATTGCGAAACGTGAAATCAATAAGGCGCTTGTTTATCTCGAGCTCGCGTCCGACGACAACCTCTTTGAGCTTTCCAAAAGTCGTGTTGCAGTGAATCACTTCTTCACTCCCTTCAGTATCTTCTCCTTGCGGACGTCGAAGTCGCAGGAGCAGTAGTCGACGGAACATATGCACGGCTTGAACAATTCCTTCACATACTCACCGTTCGTCTCCTTCAGGCTGCAAATAGGATTCCTTCCGTGCTCGTAATAACTTTGACAGTTATACACCTTCCCGTCCGCATGGACATACACGTAGTCAAGACCGGAATTGCACTTCCAGAGGTGGAAGTTGACAAGCGGGTTTAGGTACATGTCGTTGAAGGAAACCTGCTTCTCCGTCCCATCACTGTACCTCAGGGTGAAGAAATCCCTTACATACTTGAGCTCCCTCGTGAACTTGTGGTAGAGATCTATCTGTCCCTGCGTGTAGTGGTACGGCTGTCCGCTCTTGTCAGTCAGGAGGCTTATCTCAATCCACTTCTTGTATCTCGGAAGGAGAAGCTCATAAGCCTTCACGGAATTGTTCCAGTTATCCCTCTCGAACATTATGCGAACCTCAATGAGATCCCTCTCGAAATACTTCATCGGTAACGCGAGCATCTTAGAGATGTACTTGCTGTTCGCAGGATCGCTTTTTGTTCCATGCCACGACGCCGCGATCTTGACGTTCCTCTCGAGAAGCCACAGTGCATAGTCAAGGTCAAACGTGAAGTTCGTTATTATCTCGACCTGTATGTCCTCAGGAGTTCCAAGTCGTTCGAGAAACTTCCTGAGTTCAGGATGAAGCGTGGGTTCCCCTCCGATAAGAGAAATGTTGAGCCTGCGTCCTGTCTTTCGCTTCATGTCCTCGACGAACCTGAACATTAGGTCAAGATCCGCAAGTCCATTCGTCCTCGGAAAGAAATTGTAGCAGTAGGGACAGCTGAAGTTGCACCTGTCCGCCACAAACAGCAGGACGTTTATCACCGAGACATCCTGCTTGACATATTGTTCAATCGGATAAATGTTGTTCAATGGCTTCTCCTGAAAAATCTCAACCGCTCGGCGATTGGGTCATAGTCATACGGAAACTCGCCGTTCCTGTAGATGTGCTCATGCAGAAACGAAATCGTCTCGACTTCTTCATCCGTATACGAATCGACCGAAGGATACCCCTCGCCGAACTGGTAATTCTGAACTGGACGTATGTGAAATTCGCCTTTCGAGGACATCATGTCAATGACATATTCCTCGATGGAATACCATCCGCTCTCCAAGTACAGCTTCTTCCACCCGTCGCTTTCAAGAATCGAACTGTCGGTACATAGCTGAAAGTACCGTTCGTAGAAACCGTTGTCAAGCCTTGATACGATGTAATTCGTGTCAAACGGAAGGTTCCCGTTTATCGTAGCCCTCTGTCCCTTTGCAGACCTCTCGTCATATTGCCCGATGACAATCTCGTCGCCGAACGGAAGAAGAGACATGTCGATAGGTCTAAAGATCTGCATGTCGAGGTCTATTTTTATCGAAATCTTGTCTCTTGTTTCTGGAAATCTGCTGAAATAATAGCCACAAAGCGGTTCGTTGAGAAATCCGATCTTGAAGTCATCGGCACATTCCTGTGGGTCGTCTATGTACTTGACTCCGAGATTCTTCAGCTTCGCAACCGTTTCGTCTTTTATCGCAGACCTGTTCAAGTGAACGCAGTAGATGTCGATGTCCTTCAGGATTCCGGCATGCCTCCTCCATGACCCGAAACATCGAATGGCTTCATCCTCAAAGAAACGAGAAACGACTTTGCCGCCAACGGATATGTTCTTGTTGGCGTCTATCGGGGAAATCAGGGTGAAATTTTCCGTTTTTAGTTCCATACTGGAAGAATGCTGATGTCAGGATATTCGTCGTAGCCGATCTTCCTGTATGGCGGAAGAAGATGGCTCTGGTTCAGCTTACATATTCCCAGCGCGGCGCGTTCCGGCTCCATGTAGCAGTGATAGCCCATGACAATGTCCTTCGGCGTCATCGTTGATTCCGTGATGAAATTAATCTTCGAATCCCGTCCGTCGTGTCTCATTCTCCTGAGAAGATCAAGATACCTTCCACTGTTGAAGAGAATCGCTCCACCCCGACCGAGGGAGAGCCTCTTCTTCTGCTGAAACGAAACGCAGACGAGGAAATCCTCTCCATTGAAGTCATTGAACATCATACTCTCGTTGAAGCCAACAGCCGCATCGAATACGCCAGTTCCCTTTCCGACTTGATAGGATTCGCTCCATTCAACAGGTTCAAATGAGATGTTCCACCCGTTGTTCTTCAGCGTCATTGGAACGCTGAGATATGTGTTCTTCGGGATGACGAGAGCATCTTCCTTGCTTATCTCGCCAAGGTGCCTCTTGACCTCGAGAGAAAGAAGAATTGCGTTTGTGCAGCAGTCTACGCACACAGCATGGTGGAACTGCGTGTATTCCGCAAGCTTTCTCTCGAACTCGTCGACGAACTCGAAGTTGTTGTCAAGCATCGATGAACTCCTTCTCGAACTCGGAAACCCATTTCCGGACCATCTTATCGACATGGATTCTGGAGCGGTCATCCGGATTGTCGATGCACCTTATTGCAATCGACGGATCCCGACCCCTTTCAACAACCTTTACGCTCTCGCCTGTAATCTTCTCGACAGCCCTCTTGATCATGAAGGCAAGATCGCAAATCGTCACGTTTCCGTTTGGATCCACGACGTTCATGGTCTTGTCGCTTGCGCTGAGAATCGCGTCGACACCCTTCTTGCTCGCGTAGTCTATGTCGGTCAGCGTACGGACGGTATCCTTCGAGTACCATATGCACCTCTTCGTGAATGCGTCCCTGAACATCTCGAACACGACTCCGCGCTTCTGCCCGGTTCCGGAGACGTTGAACGGTCTGAGAACCTTGAGGTGGGAAATCGCACCGAGTTCCCTGAGCGACTTGAACATCGTCTCGTCGGCAAGCTTCTCGATTGCGTAGAGCGAGCGTGGATTCCTGACGTTGACATTGAAGTTCATCGACGCCGTAAAGGTGCAGTCCTCTCCGCTTCCGTACACCTCGGACGACGAATAGTACGTGAGGTTGACAGGATTCTTTCCAGCATAAAAGCTTTTCGTCAGGGCGTGTGCGACGTTTAACGAGATTGCATGATTCTGCTCCGAATGTACAATCGGGGAGATGAAATTTCCATTCTTCGTGTCGAAGAGATCCCTGCCAACACGTGCCGCGAGAAGCACAACGTGCGTATAGCGTCCAACCATCGTGGACAGCGCATCGACATTGTTCTTGTCCGTCAGATCGAAGTCAAGAATGTCAACTACCTTGTATGCGACATTGCGTTTCTTAAGTGCGCGACAGAGTCCAGAGCCGAGAAAGCCATGACCGCCAATGAGAAGAACGCGATTTTTCTTTTCCTTCATGTGGCATATTGTAGCATTTTTTCGCGTAAAAGTCAAGCAGTTTTTGAATGAGTCTTCAAATACAGCCGTTCTGTCTCGTTTCCGATAAACTCCATTGGATTCTTGACTATCGTTCCGCTTTCGGGAACCGTATATTTCAGAATGGAATGATCGTTTGTCTTTTCAACTCCGTCACAGATGAGATAATACCGGCACCTCAAGCAGTCCTCACCCTTCTCGTAGAACTGGTTTCTCGTCTTCGTGACATTTTCAAGCGATGTGCTTCCGTATGCGCCAAGCGTTCTTGGATTGACTCCGGAATCAACAAGATCAAGAAGGGTTGTTCCGTCAAGCTCCCTGTTCCAGTCGAACCAGTCGTACATGTGCTGGAGGTGTCCGACGATGTGCCTCTCGTACCCTTCCATGCCACAGAACGGGAAATACCTAACGTAAACGAGACATTTTGGAAGATTTTCGCATATGAAATCGACATTTCGCTTCAATATCGGTCGAAGCTTTCCATAGTCTATGAACTTTGACATTTCACCAGCCTGCTCGAACGTGTTGACTGGGAGGAAGTTTATGATGGATGGTTTGAACCCGACCAAATCCTCGGTGATTAGGTCAAGACCGTCCATGTTGAAAGTGGCGACGACCGTGTTGAACCTCAGCAGCTTTCCATGATCCTTTGCCTTCTCAACGGTCCTGCTCACCTTGTCAAACGTGTCGCCGAGAGGGAACATCTTCCTGTCGATGTTCCCATCCATGTGGCTTATGTGGTAGCTGATCAGAACCTCGTCGATTATGTCCCACACGTCGCTCTTCCACAAGCCGCCATTCGTTATTACGGCTATCCTCGACGACATGTTCCTTGACTTTATGTATTCGCAGACATTGCGGAGTTCAGAATGTTCCGACGGCTCGCCTCCCGTTATCTCGAAGTCCCGAATTCCGTAGTCAAGGCAGAAATCAATCTGCTTCCTGATGTAGTCGAGCGAAAACATCTTCTCGTGACACCTGTTCATGTAGTAGCAGAACCCGCACTTCTGGTGGCACTGGAATCCGACGTATATCTGCGAACGCCTGGGCTGCCGGTATGGAGGAAGGTTTTTCCTAATTATGTTCTCAAGGTTGATGTTCAATGCAGTATCCTTTCGATTTCAATGCGTTTCGAGTTGCGTCCGGCAAAGACGTACCGAAAGCCGAACTCCTTCAGAATCCTGTCCGATATGAAGAAGTCATACGCATACGGATATACGAAAATGTCAGTGTCGAATCCGAGTTCATGAAGACGTTCGACTCCGGCTGAAATGTCACACCCGAAGTCCCTTGCAATGTCGATTCTTCCTCTTCCGTTTCTCGCATCGGATTCGAGATTCAGGTGTCTTCCCCCGTGAAACGCAAGATATGTGTTTTGCATTTCGAGGAGTTCCCGAACATCATCAATACTCATGAATCCATGCAATGCGCTCATGTCGCCCGAATGGAATCTGTTGTGAAGTTCAGACGATATGGAAATCGATTCCGGTTCATCTTCCACATTGCGAACAATAAACGACGACAAGCCGAGAACGACGTTGACTCCACGCTCCAGAAGTTCCGTGTCATTCCCTTTCATGAAGACATACTGAGAATACAGGCAGTCGTCAAGGAAGAGAAGGTCGCCGTTTTTCAGGCGACCCATCGGATTGTCAACCGTATGCGGCTGATGCATGACAACCTTCCGTCCAGATGAATTCAGCACGGAACGGAAGTCTACTTTTCCCGTCACGACTTGAAGTCCTGTATCTTCTTGAGGTACTCGCCCACCGCCGCGTCGACATCCTCCGGAGTCTTCGACATCATGACCTTCTGCCGCGTACCGTCCATCAGCTCGTACACGTACTTGACCTTTGCTATGCGGTCGTATGCGTTCAGGTACTTCTCGAGCGTCGAGAGGTTCTCCTTCGCCTCCATGTAGTTCCGCATATTCGTCGTGTACTCCTGCTCCTGGTCGAACGTCGGATTCTCGGGAAGCGGGCTTGGTTCAGGATTGTCCTGAGATTTCTCGATGATCTCGAAGTACTTGTCCTCGCGGTTAGCATCCGTGATGAAGTACCCGGCGTTCAGGAGCTTGACGTAGTTGTTCATGTACTCCATGACATCAATCACGGACACGCCTATTATCATCTGCTGCATCGCCGTGGATATGTCGTTTACAGCAATCCTGATCTTCGTCGTAAGTTCGTCGGACGAGATTTCGATTATATCAGAAAGCTGCGCCTCCGGAAACTGCATCATCTTCGGGATCCCGACGGCGACCCCCTTCGCAAGTAGCTCCTTGACCTTAGCTATCGTCAGAAGGCTCGCTTTCAGAACCCTTGAACCGGGTTCCGGGTTCATTGCATTCGAATATGACGTTCCGACGACTCTCCAGTGGTCGCCGTCGTCCCTCACGAGAAGCGTCTCATAATCCATTTTCAATTCCTCCGTTTTGAAAAGTCAGTAGTTGTTGCAGTATCCGTAGCAGTTGCACCTGTAGTATGCTACACAGTCGGAATAGCATATGCAGTCGCTCATCGCGAGAGAAACCTCGTTCTGCATATTCGCAATCGACTCCGCAAGGGTCTTCTTCCCCTTGTTGAAATCAGATGTTTCATCGTCAATGCGGTGCATCTCGTTGACAATCTCCTCAAGTTTCGCAACCGGGTTTCCGACAACGACATCACCCTTTGCGGTAGGGTTCAAGTCACCTCTCGAACTGAGTTTTTCCTCCCTCTCGGTGTTTCCGTTGAAGCTGTCGGAAAGCGGCCACTTGTGGAGATTCCTACGAGCCATCTCCTGCTCGATTGCCGACTTGAGCGTGTTGACCTGATCGACCACTATGACTCCACCTGAAGTGGGCTTGTCGAACACGTATGAGTCGACGTTCTTGTCCCTGTGCCCAATGCAGAAGCCATACTGCTGTCTCGACCCCTTTTGCGGAACTCCGCCGTTGTCAGTCGAGCAGACGCCATTCTTTGGCATACCGTGCTCTGTTACACCTTTCTGTGGATTACACATAGACCACTCCCCACGGCGCGTAAAACCAATACATTCCACAGCGACCCATTTTCAGATACTCCTTTTCAAACTATGAAATATTTACGGCTTGAAAGGGCGAAGTACAACGCCTTCGCGACCTTTCCAAAGTGCTTCATGAACCTACACTTCGACTCGTCACGTCCTACAGCAGAGTTCCACTTATCTATACCGTCTTCCTTCGCAAGGCACTTGACGTGGCATGTGACGCAGTATGACGCACCACACCCCCTGCAACCGTCGATTGTGCCAGAGGAGTCGAGCGGATTCGACTCGTACACCTTCACGAGATCTTCTACGTCCTTTATAGTTCCGAGAACGAACCTTTCCCTGTTCTCGGCGTACGGACCTCCATGACAGCAGTAGATTTTTCCGTCGGTGTGCAGGTGAAGGTTGTTGTCCATCCTGCACCTTGCACGACCGTTTCTCTGGAACCAATCCATCAGGAACCTTCCGTGTTCCTTGTAGAAAGCAAATTCTTTCTTCGCAAGCTCCAATGTAGCCTTCTTCCACTCCTCGAACATGGAGTCGTCGCTCATCGTCGTGTCGAGCGTCGGGACGTAGTAGACGAAATCTCCGAATTTCTCATATAACTCCATGTAGGAGTCCCAGATTTCGGGAAGACGCGGAATCATATCGTACGTCAGCGTAGGCTTGAAGTTGATCTCGATTCCGCTCTTGAGAAGAAGCCTCGCAGTCTCGAAGATTAGCTTCCTGTTGTCTCCGCGCTTGATGGAATGATGGGGCTCGCCGTCATACGAAAGCTGGATGTGGAGCCTTCCTCCCTTCATACTCTCGATATAGTCTGCGTTTACGAGCTTCCTGAAGTTCTCGACAAGAGTTCCGTTCGTGTAGCAGTGGTAGTTCACGAACTCGTACTTGCACGTTTCACGAAGAATCCTGTCAAGAAACTGGAAATTGAGGAACGGCTCACCACCCCAAAAGGTAAGTTCAAGCGAATGGAGCTTCTCCGGATTCCAGTTCTCACAGAGATTCCTTATCACGCGGATTTCCTCGTCCTCGTTGACTGGGTTCTTTGCACAGATCTTGTCAAGACCCTCCATGCAGTATGAGCAGTGGCAGTTGCATCCGTCAGTAACCGTCACTTCAAGTGAAATGGACTGTTTTTTGTCGAACTTCACTTCCAGTCTCCTGACTTCGCGATTTCGTCAGCCATGTCCTTCATCTCAGAAACCTCGTCTTCGTTCATGTTGAACGTCTTGAGAAGCTCATTCGAGAGATCAAGAAGGATGTTGCTTGTCCTTGGCTGTATCTCAATTAGGTTTGAACTCGCTTCGCGAAGATGAAGTACTGCGCTTACGACATTGACGTTATCTTTCAAAATCATGAATCGATTTTAGCATTTTCTGTTCGAAAAGTCAAGCGGTTTCTTAAGGAAGAAAAAGCCGGTTCTAAGACCGGCTCATTCATGTCTCAGGACCATCTCGCCATCTATGCGGTCCCGTTTATATCCTGCGTAAACGTCCATTTTCCAGGTACCGTAATGGAGCTTGTGTCCTCCATCAGCTTCTTCCTGATGTAGTTGTAGAGATCCCCGAATGTCATCGCATAGGAGACCTTCCTGCTCCCCTCGTAGTGGGAAATCAGGATCTCATCCGAGTCGCCGATGTCGGAGAAGTTCTTCAGTTCAGATAGCTGCACGTTCATTTTCAGATCCTCAATTGCACGACGCACTCGACAAGCCCGATGTCGCTGGATTCCTTGTCCTTCAGAGCCATTCCGACGACAATTCCAGTGTTTCCGTTATTTGACGTACATCCGATTCCGGGTATGATGCTCAGGTATATCCTGTCGAACTTCCTGACCGTACCAAACACCTTCACAGGAACTCTCCCGACAAGGGCTATTCCCTGATAGTGTCCTCCGTCCCCATATTCCGTTCCGAGGACGAATCCTGGAGTTGACGTTATGACCGCATTAGCCACGCCGATGGCTTCCGTAAGCTCCTTATCACCGCCGAACATCACGATTGTCCCGGGTTCGTATTCGCGATCCGTCTCATAGAGTTCGGCAAGATCCGACCACCTCGCTGACATCGCAGTCCCGTGTATCGCATTGGCGAAGAAAGCCCCATACGAAAGGTTGTGGTTCGGTCCGCAGTTTCCGAGAACACTGAGGGCTCCGTTTATGATGACGTCTGCACCGAACGTGACGTCACGTCCGGTATTGAACGTGACGTCTCCAGTAAACGTCTTGTCCCCTCCGATCTCGATGTCACCCGTGAGGATGTTCTGTATGTCCTTCCTGACCTGTTCCGTGACGATGGCGGACAGGTCGTCGAGCCGTATCGAGTTCGAATCGTAGTATGACGGAACCTCGTCAATCTCACCCCTGAAGCGGGAGATTTCGAGAAGGGACTGGTTCATCTTTTCGGCGTCAGCCATGAGACTGTCCGCCGTTATCCTGTCAAGCTCAGATATTCGCCTTATCGCCATGTTTTCTCTCCTATTTACTGGTCTTTGGGAGCCGAAACTTCCCGTATCTCATCCGTCCCTCCGGCAATTCCCCTTATGGATGTCGATAAAACAGTGTCTGAAACGCTGAGGTCAATCAGTTTTCTCCCCTCATGAACCCGGTATTCAGGGTTGTCAGTGACCGTGTAGTTCTTCTCCATCTCAGACCTCATTTCCCATAATTATCGTCGTGTTCTGGTCGTTAAGCGGAGTAACTTCGTTGATTACGACTGTCTCTCCGCCCCCAATCGGATTCGCGAACGTTATCCTCGTGAAGTCGTCCCAGTTGTACTTCTCAAACACGGGATACAGCGTGATCTCGACATCGTCATCCGAGGTCGGCGTTATCTGTCCCCTGTCTGGATACGCTATCTCGGAAGAGTCCGGATCCGTCGACCATCCCTTGAACATGTATCCGTCCTTCGTGAACATGTTCCTCGAAATCTGGAAGAACGGAAGATCGTACCTGAGCGACACCACCTGATCGGGCATCTCGCCTCCAAGCTTCTGGTTGTTCACGAAATGAATCGTCGCCGTCGGGTAAGCCTGTGCGATGAACCGTATCGACTGCTCGTCCGTTCCGTAGACGGCAAACTCGAGGACGATGTTGTTCGAGTTCTCCTCAATGAGCCTCGCGACGTTATTTCCGTCCTTCTCGATTGGTATCGTCATAGTCATCGATGGCTGTATGACGGAATGGTAGAGACCGTCGAAGCCCGAGCATGGATGTTCGTCATCCTTGTAGACCTTCAGTGGAAGAGACGTCCCGTTGATCTGTATCGCGGTTATGCTCTTCAGGTTGAAGTGACTCTGGTCGACGTAAATCCTGAGACGCGTGTACTTCTCGTTCAGCTTGTTGTCGGTGACGGTGTTGTCTATGTTCTTCCTCGCCACGGTCGTGTCCTCGTAGCGGCAGTTCCCGAATCCGGCGACGTGGTTCATGTAGTACGTCATCGTCGTCGGGACGTGGATGAAGAACTCCATCTTCCCATTGTTCCACCTCTTGACGATGTAGTCGAGTGCGAACATGTCGAGCGTCCCGATGTCGGAGTCCTCCATCCTGTTGACGAAGCCCCCCTGGTAGACCTCCTTCGCAGCCTTGAGCTGCGTGTAGAAGTTCCTGACCCCTCCGCGTATGTACTGGTACCCGTCGTTGAACTCTATCGACTGCGGGATGTTCTGGTATCTCTTCGGAAGCGTCACGTTCGTCATGGACGTGTCGGCATACTGCGCAATCCTCTGGATGAAGTCGCTTTCTCTGTGGTTACTGGAAATGTGGTTCTTCTCCGAGCCGTCGTAGAAGTCCCAGATCCATGCGTTGAACTCCTTGAACGATTGCGTGTTGATGTCGTCGCGAAGCTCGTAGATACCCCTCGTGTAGTAGAGACCGTGCGACGTCGGCATGATGAAATCCCTGTCACCAATCTTTACGATCTGGTTGACCGTAAGATTCTGCGGAAGCGTCTCTATCAGGGGATTGAAGCCTATGAGGTCGTTCGTTTCGTAGATTTTCGTTCCCTGGTTGACGTAATACGACCTCCCGTCGGTTCCCGTGCTGTCGCCGCTTCCAATTGCCGTGACGGGCTTGTCGATTGCGGTTCCGTAGGACGTGTTGTAGTAGGATCGTATGATGACGTTGTCCTTGAAGTACTTGAACCCACCGTAGTATCCTATCAGGAAATTCTGGTCGTCGAGTTTGAGGAACCTGTATCCTCCGTCAGCCTCCGATCCTATGTTGTTGAGGTTCTTCAGCTCGTTCATGCATGCACCGAAGTGACGGACGCGACCTATTCCTCCGCTCTTCATGACACACTGCCCGACGATGTACACAACGGACTCGTTGTCGTACTGGATGATGTCTCTGATTTCTCCGTCGATTAGCTCGTTTCCAATCCTGAACGCAACCCACACACCCGTCTCCTGGCTATTGAATATGCTTTCGTCCTCCCCGACCGCCTGTAGGGTCTGCATTCCGACGTTCGTTTCTGAAGAGACAAGATATGTGCTCCTGAATATGCTGAAGTTTCCGCCGTAGAATATGCTTCCGTCAGAAATCCTGACGATTCCGTCGGAAATAAGTGCAAGAATCGAGTCGTTTCCACCATCATCCATGTAGTGCTCGATACCGATCACGTCCTTCCCCGACAGATATGTACTCGTGTACTTCGGGATGCTCGCGTCCTGAGCCTTGTACGTCCTGTCCGAAGCGACAAAGAGGACTTCGCTGCCGCCAATTGTGCGCTTTATCGTCAGTGGAGATGACGTTGCAAGCGTGAACGACAGGATTCCGTCCGAGTCATCCCTTGGCTTCGAGACGTACTCCGCATAGATGCAGTTCGTGCCATCATCAATGAACATACCAGAACCCCATGTCGTCATCCTCGTCAGTCTGGTAGATATCTGGCTATCGCACTCGTACCAATTGACCGTTGAGACCGAATATGGATTTCCGTCCTCTCCCTCGACGAGCTGCGTGATGCAGTTCTTCCCGCTGGAGTAGTTCAGCACGACGACATACGAGCCAACAGCCGCTATGTCATGGCAGTCGTTGACGATTCCGGAGTGAATTATGTCTATGTGTGACGACGGGTTCATCTGGTAGACTCCGCTTGCCGTCGGAACGAAGACCTCGTTTTCGCCGTTTATGGAAACCGTGCTGATCTTTCCGCTTGTTGGAAGACCGTTTATGGAACGCGTCGAGACTATGCTGTAGCCGTTCTCTATGTTTATGTTCACGTAGGAGGTGTCGGTGAACGCCACGAGTGTCGCATCGTTCGCGAAAATCCTGACCACGTTCCCGATTCCGGACGGGATGATGTTCCTCCACGTGTGCGTTCCGGTGAAGTCTGACGTGTTTGGACTTGTGTAGATTGTCCCGTTTGCGACGCAGTATGCCGCAGAGTCAGTCACGGCGATTGACGTGACGTTCTTCGTTCCGATGAAAGTGTCCTTTTTCGGCTTTCCCGAGAACAGTACGAAAGGAGCCCTCAGTGGTCTTTCGTCAATTCCAGTTGAATCAAACACAAGATTGACCACGGTGTCGGTGTTTCCGTTGTCGAGTTTCGTCTGAGACTGCGCGACGACAACACCGTTCGTCCTGTCGTATCTTGACCTGTCGGAATCCTCGTAGACGGCTTCGACATCCGTTCCGCTGACTTCATACACGCCATATGTTCCGGTTTTCTCAGCCTTGAAGAACAAGCCACCCTCCGTGAATATCTCCTTTACGGAGAAATCCCCCATCCACGTGTCCTGCGCGATTCCAGATGCAGAATACTTTTTGATGCCTGAGTCGGTTGCCGCATAGACGAAGTTTCCGTCGATGGTGAAGTCGTTGACTCCGTTTTCAAGACCGTCTGCGAAATACGAGAACTCCGAAAATTCCGGATGTGTCGTGGGAAGTCCATCGTATGCGACGATGGCGTCACCGGACAGGGCGAGAAGCCTTCCTCCGATGGTTCCGACCCTTCCGAGCCTTGTCCCACTGGAGAGTATGAGAGTCTCGCTCGTCTGGTAGTTTATCCTGTTGAGGCTGTATACAGTGCCAGACTTCCTGATGACATACGAACCCGTGAGCGTGTCGAGGTTCTTTAGGTCGTTTATCGCTATGTCGATGGTCTCCTTGAGGTTGTTCTCGCTCGTCTGCCACCACGGGTAGTTGACAAGATCCGAAGTCGTCCTCATTCCACGGCTTGTGAGGACAAGCGCACTTCTCGCTCCAGTGCGGACGACGCGGTTTATCGTCTCTGAAGCCTGTATGTCTCCCATGTCCTGTGCCGTGACTGTGTACCTGTCCTCTGCGTCAGGATTGTCGTTTATTCCAGTGACGACACCATACTTTCCATTCTTCATGTAGATCATCATGAAGTTGCTGTCACACGATGCGTCTGTTGGATACGTTGACGCGAACAATCCGTTGGCTCCGACGGTGGCATCGTTGTCATTGTTGAAAGAATTCTCGAACATCAGCTCGGGAATGTCAATGTAGAGACCGTCGGATGCGCCTATCAGCTTGACGTTTCCATGTGTCGTCGAAAGGTCCTCAATGTCGTTCACCCCACTTCCGTCAAGATATGGTCCGTCGATGTGCTCAAGCGTCTCGTCAATCTCGTAGTATCCGCTGTCGGTTCCTATGTAGTTCTGCTGAATCTCTCCGACGAAAGACGTACATGCGCACTTTAGACTCCTCGATTCAAGACCACCGAACGTCTTGAGGACCGTTCCCGTCGTTGGGTCGATTGCGGTCCAGTTTCCGCTTCCTGTGGCGTTCCTTATGCATCCCACAATAGAGCCGAAGTCGTGGATTTGAGACACATTCCCAAAACCTGCGCCACGTAGCGCGTCGAAAGTTGGATCTGCGACAACCTGATAGTCCTGTACGTCGCCAACGGAGAACAGGACTCCACCGGAAATTACGAAAATCTGATTTGCGGTAGCATATGTGGAGGTAATGTCGCTCTCGAACGAGTATGAGGACATAACCTGCTTTCCGGCTATCAGATAGACAGTCTTTCCGCCGTACGCATAGGCAAGATTTTTGAACTTCACTATCCTGCTGCATCCTCCGACATCGGAAATGAACTGGGCTTCGCCGCTCTCAATCGTCGCGACACCCTTGTCCGTCGCCGCATACGTCAACGTCACCGCAGTCTCGTCTCCAGTTGCATTGGTGGAGTTCGTCGTCAGCGTCGTGACGTCGTTTATCCGCGTGATGTCAATCGGGAACTGGCACATCTGCACGAGGCTGTCTCTGTTTACGGCATATAGAATCGGGTTTCCCTCGAACGAGACAAGAGTGACTCCGGCGTCCAGCTTCCTCATGAGGAGTGTGCTTCCGTTCAGCCTTGAGTCGACGGTCGAGTCGTTCGGGATCAGCATCATCGCTGAGCCTATCAGGTAACGGTCAACGCCTCCGTTCCTTCCGACATGTATTTCATGGGAATAGTCAGTGTCAAAATCCTGCTCCCTGTCAAAGCAGGTCGGTTTTGAGCCTCCTTCGAGCTGATACCATTTCCCGAGGTTGTTGTAATATGCGTAATAGGCGTTGTTTCCGTCAACGGCCGCGAAAAGGAACTCCCCCCGCTTCGCTATGTCGACTATTTTCCCAGAATCCAGTGCGGAGATTCCACTGCTGACCTTATCGAAGGTAGAGCCGCTCCTGTTCCTGACATACAAGCCACCGTCGGTTCCACACAGCACGGGGAGGAACTCTCCATCCTACAGATCAGCATCGTCAATTACCGTCATGTCACCGAATGTCGTGACTTTCCTGACGTTGATTCCACTTGAGCCTGAAACGACGCTTGGAACTCCACCGGATGCGTTCTGCTCGTAGAGACCTCCGCTTGTGCCGATGAACAGAACGCCGTTGAATTCAGTCACATCATTTACCGTGACTCCGATGTTTGTGAAGTCCGCGACTACAGCCTGGTTTACCGGATTGTATTCCCCATAGGACTGCTGTATCGCATCGTATCCTCCGACGACAATCTGGTTCTCATCCGGCTGTGAACTGAGCTGCATGATGTCGCTTGCCGAAACAACGTCGTTCTCGCGCACAAGGATTTCACCATCAAACGATGAAAGTCCTGTGTTTTCCCCCCTGTTGTTCAGGAGGAACATCTCGTTTCTGATTACGTAGATGTGTGTTACCTGCACTCCATCGACAATCTTCGTCCAGTTCTGGTATCCTCCGGTCTCTTCAAGCCCGTACAGACCGTCGCTCGTCCCGACATAGTACTCGTACCTGTTCAGCCAGCTGTCGTCCTCGATCCTGTTGCCGTAGTTTCCGTTGGCGTAATGGCAGAAGACGTTCCTTCCCGGAAGGCTGCTGAAAATCTGGTTTCCGTTTCCATCAGTCCTGTCAAACCTCTTCAGGTCAAAGTTCTGCCCTGACGCATACAGACCGTCGCTCGTCCCGGCTATGTACCTCGACTTGTACTGGAAGACGAAGTACACCTGGAGATCCTGAATCCCCTCGGATGACGAAAGCGTTGATGGATCCGACAGTGGTATATCGTACTTCTGCAATATCGAAAGCTGCTCTGAGCCAAGACCTCCCCAGACCTTGTAGCCGTTCTCCCTGAGGTCAAGGTTCTCGTCGCTTCCGGAAAGGTCAGGACCATCCGCATATCCGCTCTGCACGACGGTAAGCCTCTCGTTGAAGAGGTCGTTGTCCGTCATCTTCTGGAAGGCGTTGTTTACCGAGGTGTAGATTATCTGGTTCGACTTCAACGCTATGCCTGAGCCGTCCCTGTTCGGAAGGGTTGTCTTCCTCTCGATTCCTAACCTTACGTTCTTTACCTTTAAGTTATTCATCTCTGGTCACACCTTCCGACAATCTGACACCTGAAGACGAGATTCGGGTCGATTGCAATTTTCTTCACGTCACGCTCCTGGAATTCCGGCTTTATGTACAGCGCGGTTATCGACCCCTTCATCTTGTTCACATACACCATGTCATTTACCGACTGCTCGGGCTTGTCAGTGAAAACCATGTACGAGACGTCCCTGAACGGAACCGGGAACGTGATTTTTCCCGCATATGCGTTCTCCTGCTTTCCGACGTTCCTGTACTGGACGCCGTTCGCGACGAAATCCTAGCCTACATCCTGCTGGAATATCTCGTAGTCGGAGTCCTCCATGAAATACTTCCTGTTCTCCTGGTACTCGTCGGATGAAAGCGGAATGTCAACGCCGTACGAGTTCTCTATCGACAGCGCGTTCGCCTCAATCGTCTCGGAGTCGACATATCCCACCCTGTACCTGATGTCGTACTCGAGAAGCCCGTTGTCCCATTTCCTGTAGAATCCGCCGACTATCACGTTGTCAGGCTTCAGGTTTACCGTCTCGTACGGGAATATGATTCGCGTCCTGTCTGGGTTCCTGTTCATGAGATCCGACTTCATCACCTTCGTCTCGTATTCCTGCACGGAAGAAAGCGTCCCGAAGTGGTGATATTCGTCAGACTGGTCGTGCCCGTACGTTATGTCGTGCGAAAGCCTCTCCTCGACGTACCTTCCGAGATACGTGTTGTAGAGCGAGCTGAACTTGCACTGGTCGCTCCACCCAGAACCAGCGAACGACTCGGTCCCGTCGACCATCAGCTCGCGCTTCGGGGTTGCCGTGTTTCCGTCGGAAAGGGACTTCAGGATGTAGAGGTCGATGTCTCCAGTCGTGTCGTTGTACTCCCTGAACCACACCGTCTCGTTTTTGGAATACGACTGTCCCTCAACAAAGGCACGTATTCTCGCGACATTCGAGAAGTCCTGCTGGTGCTTATCGATGGCAAGGTCGTTCTCGAGGAGACGTCTGAAGTTCCGATTGAACGAAGCCCTCGTCATCGGCTCGTTTCCGGTGACGTCGTTTCCGTGCACGTTCTCTATGATAGCCTTGCTCACTGCCTTACAAACCCCCTCGTCGAGAATGAGAAATACTCCGGTATCTTACGCGAGTTCACGTCAACCGAAATCGAGAAGCCGCCCGTCCTGACGTTGATGAGACCGTATGTGACGTAGTTCATCTCGGATGACAGTATCGTCTCCGGGTACGGACCGTCTGAGATGTCTATTATCTCAAACGAGCTTACGTCGCTTGTTGTCGTGACAACTATCGTCGAGAGACCCGTGTCAGGATCCGTCTCCTTTATCCTTGTCGTCTTGTAGTGCCTGTCGACGGAAAGCTCGAACCCGAACGGGGATACGCAAATCGTGTAGTCCGCGTTGAGATACCTGTAGTCAGACGGAAATGACACGACGGCTATTCCGTCTGTTCCGACAGCTACTGTCCCCTCGTTCTCGACAAGTCCCGAATTCCACTTCCTCGACCTGACCTTCGCAATCCTCATTCCATTCAGCTCCGGAAGCGCAACGGTGTCGAAGTCGAGCGTCGGGTAGGTTATGTCCGTCGAAATCATGCAGTCATACCCTGAAATCGAATAATCCTGCTCATAGCTCCCGTACTTCTGCAACGTGACATTCTCAAAATTCTTCTTCAGCCTGTCATCCGTCGGAACTGAAGACAGGTTCATGTGGTATGCGCTGAGGTGCGAGTCGAGAAGCCTGTCCATCGTCGAGCAGAGCTGCGCGTCAACGACATCGGAAACCTCGTCCATCCTCGCGAAGACACTCTTCCAGTACATGTCGTCCGTGACGGGATGCTTGTTGTCGTCAATCCTCGAGACCCTGATCTGTGTCGGCTTCGTCTGGTCGCCAAGATAGAACAGGGATGAAAGCGGATGCGCCATCTCCTCAGAGTAGTATCCACTCAGGATGTTCCTGTAAAGTGAAATCTGCGAGGCGTCCTCAGAGAGCGGCTTTATGATGTTCCTGATGTACGGATTGTTCGAGCCGTAGTTGTAGATCGTGTCAGCATTTGCCGTTATGAACGACTGCTCGTTCTCCGTGTTCAGCCAGCATGCGTCACCCCTTGAATAGCCCTTTATCGTCTGGTCGTTGTACCAGCGGCATTCCCATGTGGTCGGCGCAAGCCCGACGTCCCCGCCTATGTAGAGGTCGTTCCTGAGGAGCCTCGTGAAGATCTCGTTTAGAACCTGCTCGTTCTTCTTCTGCGAGGACTGTATCGTGACGTCAGAAACTACCGGAAAAGGGACTCCCATCTCAGTTCACCTCCACGTCGAACAGGTGCGTATTCACCGGGCATATGCTGTCAGCAAGTTCGCGGATCTTGTTCTTGATGTCCTGCTTCAGCATCTCGCGCATCTTCACGTTCTTCTCGCTGTACATGTCGCCCTCGGCGAACTTCGTCGAGTCTATTCCGGTCTGGCTTATCCTTACGGAGTAGAAGTTCGACCTGTGGACGTTCTGCGTGTTGAACCTGTTTATCGACTGTATGATCTCAACCTTCTGGTAGTTCCTCTTCCGCCTGTCGGCCGTCATGTGCACGTCGACAGGATTTCCGTCTGTCGAGAGTCCCGGAACGTACCTCATATTGTCATAGTACTTGAGGAACGTCAAGCCTCCGCATTGACCGATTCCACAGTATTCTCGGCATCCTGAGAACGCCATCCTGTCATCAATGTCAATCGAGTATGTCGCCGTGTATGCGTTCTTCCCGAGGAACACGTCACCCTGTATGTCTCCGGAGTCGTAGTCGTTGTATGTGTCGGACTTCAGCGGAACCTCATACATGCAGTTGTAGGATATCCCCTCCGCGTTACGTGCAGGAACGAGAAGATCCTGTGCAAGATCCGCCGAAATGTCAGGGTGAAGACGAAGATACTGCTCATATGAGGAAAGCGGAACCCCCTCTTCTGCCGAAAGGTCAGCAAGCGTCCTGTAGAGATACGTCCCGATACCCTTTCCGCTATCAATCATCTCCCTGTAGGAGTAGTCCTTGACTTCATCATTTGAGAAGAGCTCGTTTCTGCGCTCCTCGAGGTTCGTGCGCCTTATGTTCGGCTGCTCGGTGTCCGAGCTCCCAAGACCATAGGCATAGTCGCCGTTCTGACAGAACCCGAGCGGGCTTTCCTTCATCTGCGGAGCGTAAATGTCGATGAAATTGTCGGATTTTCCACGTTCTCCGCTGATTTCGCTCTTGTAAATCCTGCTCTTGAGAGCAACATCCCTGATGTCGAACAGGGGATAAATCACCTCCCCGCCGGAAAGAGTCTCGTATGCGAACTTGTTGTGGTGGTCGAACCGTCCGTCGCTGTCCGTTCCGACGACAAACGTCACGTTCGGTTCAAGCTGCCCGTTCCTGGAGATGTCTACGTTTACTAGCGACTGGGTTTTACCTGAAACGACGTAATTCAACTACTCTATACCGATACGCGCCATCCACATTATTTACGTGGATTTGACCAAATTGCGTTCGGGATGAAGCCGTTTTTCAGGTGGCTTTCTGGAAATATCCATCAAGCCCGATCTTCAGGAACTCGAGGACAACCTTCAGCGAGACCTTGGTTCCGCTGTACGTCCCGTTGCTATTTTTCTTCACCAGATAGAGAAAATCCTCAAGGGACAGGTCCCCCGGCTGCTGGATTTCCGTCATTGACGATACAGTCTGTCCTGTTGCCATTTCAGTTCACCTTCCTTTTCCGTGTCTTTCCACTCTTTTTAGTAGTCTTTTTCCTTGTCGAGACCTTCTTCACCTTCGGAGCCGCCGTTACCGTTAGTGCCCCGATTCTCGAACCACTCTCGATTCCTATTGCCGTGAACTCGTCGTTGTTCTCAGACGTCAGATATGTGAATCTCGTCCCATTCGCGACGTTCTCCTCCTTGTCAGAGTCCTCCGTAAGGATGCAGTAGTCGATTTCCGGAACCTCGAACGGAATCGTGATGTTCCTCCTCTTGAGCTCGTCGGAGACGTTCGCCCTCGAGACTGACTTGCCGGGAACACCATCCCTGCTGTCAATGTCCGTCTCCGTTATGAGGTAGCCGATCATCGCGCGGTTTCCGACGAACGTAAACTCAATCTTCCCTGGATGGAGAACGGTCTCTATCTCGTTCCCGAACTCGTCTATCGTCTGTCCCTTGACAAGATCGACATATACCTGCTTACGTTCGGACGACGAATCGACCTGCAATCCTGGATGTATGACGAACGTGATGTAGACGTCTCCAGAGTTGTCCAGTGACCTGAACTCGACATAACCGTCTCCGCTGTTCGTTATCTCACAACCGACTGTCTTCGGTTTTCCGTCGCTTCCGTAGGACGGCTCAATGAGACCGTCCATGTAGTCGTACATGAAGTATGCGTTGAAGTGCTGTGTCTCAGCTCCACAGATGTTCTCGATGTGGACGTTGAACTCGATGTCCCTCGACGTGTGGAACGTCGCGTCCAGCGCGTTCTCTACGCTGAGATCCTGACTCTCGGCGATTACGTGCGAACGTATTCCGCTTCCGCTGAAGTCAATGTAGTCGAGCCTTCCAGGACCCTCAAGCGTCTTCCTGAGAACGAACTTCGGCTTGTCGTCAGAGACGTTCGTGATCTCGTAAGACGCAAACACGGCGGTCCTCTGCCCAATGAGCTGCCTATTGTGGTTGAGGACGCGGAACTGCAAGATCACGTCAAGCTTTCCCATCTGCCCAACCTCGACCTTCAGGTAGGAAGACTCGATGTACATCGCACACGTGCTTCCTGTCGACTTCTGTCTGAAGACATACGGTGTGTTGAAGAGGTTGTTGCAGTTGAAGTACAGCGTGTTGTCCGCGTCATACGAGACGAACACGTTGAAGAACTCGTCAAGCTGGTCGACCGAGAGCACGTATTCGGCATATCCGACGCCGACTGTTATGTCGTTTCCTTCTGTGATTTCCCCGAAGAGACCGTACTTTGCACTCAGTTCATCCTGCATCTCAGAGAACGTGCTTCCATATAGGCTCGAAATCTCTATTCCCGTTCCGTCGTCCGAGCTCATCGCGTCAGAATACGCGGTGGACGTGTCGGAGAACTTCATGTACTGCGCAAACTCCCTGTCTTCCTCCTCGATTGTATACAGGCTGCTCAGGTAGTCCTCGTAGACACGTGTCTCCTGGTCGAGGGCGATGTCGAGAGGAATCCTTACCTTCGTTAGGGTGTTCGCCATCTCCGGTGAAGTAACCTGGACGATGTAGGTGTTCGACACGCTGAACACGCCGGACGAGGAGTACTGTATGTTCAGTTTCTGGCTGAGGGAGGTGTCCTTGTCCGTTGGTCCGATTTCATAGTACTCAAACGGAAAATCGTATTCTCTTGATGGGAAGTCCTCGTCCGCCTTGAACGCAAGCACCTTCTGCTTGAACTTGTCAGTGAGTACGCTCAGACCGTCGAACTTCGTGTAGTTGTCGGAGTCCTGTGACACCATGTCGTACACCTGACCGCTCAGGATCGGTATATCCGCGAGGTCATCGTAGTCGGAGAACGGATATCTCCCGAGCTCCGCGTCACCCTCGGTAATCCTTTCGGAACCCTTGCAGTTCCTGAAGAGGTCGAGGAAGTGGTACTGCTCGAAATTGTCGAGAAGCCCTGCATGGAACAGGTAGAGCTTGAGCTGCCCCTCCTTGATTATTGTATTTCCGCGAAGTTCCTCCGGGACGTGATCTCCCGTATCTATATAGAACCTGAACGTAAGAGTCTTCCCGGTGAGATCGACGTTGCAGTCGACGGAGGATATGTTGAATATGTGGTTTGACTCGTCGTTATAGTCACGCTTTTCGTCAGTGAAGCAGTTCTGTATTCCGCCAACCTGGATAATCTGCCCGCCGTAAGCCCTGTTCTCGTAGTAGTCGAGATCGAACTCCGTCGGTTCCGTATTATACCAGAGCGTCTCCTTCAAGTTCGAAAGCTTACCGTTGAATATCGGGTTCCTGTTTCCCGTCTGGCTGTTGAGTAGGACGCACTGGTAGCCGCCGAGAATGTCCTACTTCAGCTCTGAAATGCCGATTTTCCACTCGTAGTACGGCTTTGCGCCTCCCTGCTTCTTCGAGATACCGAATGATGGGCTTGAAACGATCTTCGCGGCTTTCGTGCCGTTCTCCGTGTAGTCCTCGTAGACGCGGAATGACCCCTGCTGGATGAGCTCCTCTGTCGCGATGTCCGTGAGGTACTCCATCTCACCCTGAATGTAGTCCCTGAGGTTCTTCTGCTTCTCGGAGAAGAGCTCCTTCAGGTCTTTATTGTCGTATCCGAGAAGCTCGAACGACATGAAGTCCTGTTCCCTGTACTCGTTGACGAGATGGGTCTTCACCCTTCCGTCCTCTCCGAAGTATAGCGGTATGAAGGACATGTCTCCGTTTAAGTTGTGATGCCTGATGTCCACCGTGCGCCTCACGATGTCATAGCCGAGCACGTCGAACTGGATTACCGTGATGTGCTTCTGTAGGTAGTCTATCGAAGTCTTCGCATCCTCAGCATCTTCGGAACTTTCGTAGAATCCTGTCTTTCCCTCTGCAAGCGAGTCGCCTGAGTTTTTTCCGATGAAATTCCTTATTTGTCCGAGGTCCTCCATGTCAGGATCCGTAAGGAACGCAATCGTGAAATGCCCGTTCCTGTACGAGACCCTGAAATCCGTCCCTTCCGAGATTTTGCGTCCAATTTCGCTGTGCGTGAAGACGTACGTTGGAATCGTGACTGGCGTTGTCCCACGGCGGTACGTGCAGGTCTGAATGTGGAGGTTTCCGTCGTTTGCCCTTGTCGCGACGACTCCGAGCGTCTGCCCGTCGCAGAAGTATCCGGCAAGTCCGTATCCTTTTCCGACACTTATCCTCGTCGTGTTAGAGTCCTTGTCGACGCCGAACGAGTACTTCCTGCGCATTTCCGAAGGGCTGTAGTCGAAATACTGTCCAGAAACGAGGACGAGGGTCACGGAATCGCCATAGCCAGAACGGACCGCGTTCCCGTTTTCGTCCAGAATGTCATCCTGGACGCTCGCGACGGCGGTACGGCGAGTCATGTCAAACTCGAAGTCGTAAAAACGCGTCAGCCTGTCGTTGTTCGGGTTGTTGTAGTTTCCGAGAAAGTAGTTTCCGAGAAGCTAGCTTATCTTCCCGTTAGTGTCGTTGTCGTTCTCGATGTTTATCTGTGGATATGCTCCCGAATAGGCTGGGAACGCAAACGGGGTGTGCGCTATCCTGATCCACAGTTCGCCCGGAGTCTAAAGCCTCTGCGAATATGTCGCGTCCTGCGAGACCTCCTTGATAATCATCACGCTGTTTCCGTATGCGTCAAGGCAGTACTTGAAGATGTCGAAAACCTTCGCGTCGTCATCTCGTTCCGAGGTAATCTGTATTATCCTTGCACCGTAATGGTCGAGCTGGTTCGCTATGCGGTCAAGCTCCTCGTCCGTCAGCGAAAGGTGCGAGTAATACCTCGTGAAGTAGCCGAATCCCGCCCTGCCACGACTCCTGACATCTGCAATGAAGTTCTTCTTGTCATTCGTGAAGTCGTCCACGGCTGGAGGATAGAACATTCCGTCGTAGTCGATGCACTCGCTTGTCTTTCCGGTGTCCGTCGGAAGGACGTGCGAACTCTTCTCGTACCTCGACATCCACCCGCTGTAATCCCTGACGTTGTGAAGCCAAACGTCTATGCTGTTACCGTTGGGACCGATGTGCCTGTCGACGAGACCGTGCGCGATGTCGTACTCGAGGTTCTCGTTCGCGTCGTTGTAGAATGCATTCGCGATTGGGTACGCAAGGTTTGAGCTCTCGACGAACCTCCTGAGGTACGGATGAACCTGATACGACGGATGTGCAACGTTCTTGTAGTTCATGTACGGCTGGTATCCGACGTCCTGACCGTTGAACTTGAGGTACATCTGCTCGTTGTGAGCGTTCGTCTCCGCGTTGTCCGTGCTGAGAATCTGCGGCTCTCCCGTAACCTTCGATGTGAACTGGACGCTTGCGCCGAGATCGTAGACGACGGAGAGGAAGTCATCGAGATTCGTCTTCCCGTCGCCCATGTTCAGTGTGTCGAGGTAATACTTCTCTATCGCGTCCCTGGAGAACGCGAAGCCCGTGTCACTCTGGAAGCCGTAGCCGCCATTCTCCCAGAACCTCTTGTTCGTCGTGTCGCCGCTCAACGCAAGCGAGTCGGTCTGCGACTTCAGGTTGTAGTACTCGGTCGTGTCGTCGTACTCCACAACCCCGATGTTCTCCGAGTCGAAGTCCTGTAGCGCTGAAAGCTCCGGATACCTTACCGCGACGTTCTTCACGAGATATTCGTTTATGATGTACGAGAGCAACGTGAACGTTCCGCGCATGTGGTATCTCTGCGCCTCGGTCTTCAGGCGTTCGCGTATCTCGGAAACGGTTATGCAGATGTCCTTCAGAATTTTCGCCGTCTGTACCACATACTCGTCGTGGTATACACCGTCTTGTGTCAGGAGCTCGACCGCATGGGAGCTTATCTCAATGTAGTTCCTGTCGACGTCGTAAACACTGACGTCGTTCAGGAGACCTGACTGCCTGTCTGCGAACGATGCGTACTCGGACTATATGAAGCTGAAGTACTCCTTGACTTTCTGCTCGCGGTAGTACGAGTACCTCGTCTGCAACTTATTGACGTCCGTGTTGTTCTCTGAAATCGCGTTCAGGGTCTTGTACTCGTCCCTGAAGACTGAGCTCCTCTTCTCGATCTCTATGTCGAGGATTTCCCTGCGGACGCTCGTGTAGTTGTCGAGAGAGTCGTCGCCATTGTCGATGTCGTCAGCTATCTTCTGGTGCGAAAATCCCGTTATCCCATGCTTCAGCTTGAGCTGCCTTATCCTCTCGTCGTATGTATCGTACTTCGTTATGCCAGAGTCATTCTCATATACGAGATCAGATGAAATCTGGGTCATGACGCTTATCGACTCGTACGGATGCTCGTACGTGAGCTTCGTCATCGAGTCGAGAAGACTGTAGAATGTGTCCTGTATGTATTTCTCGTATTTTTCGTTGTCAACCTTATATGAGAAGTCCGGGGTGGAAAGACCGTTCTCTCCGAATCCTGAAAGCTGGCTCTCGATTTCCTGGTGCTCAACGCCGACAAGGAAGTCGTTCATTCCGCTAAGTGTCTCAGATGAAACGAACTGCTTGTCCCTGTAGAACCTCCTGTTGACGGAGAATATGTCAATAAGGTCTATTATCTCCTGAGGACTCGTCTGAATCTGGTCGAGAATCGCGTACTTTACTCCAATCGTCTTCGCTATCGACCTCAGAGCCTTGATGCCGCACGTGTCTATGTTCGAAACGTTGTCAATGTAGTTAAGGACATTCTGGTAGACCGTGTCGCCGACTATGTCACCTATCGCGGAAAGCGTCTCCCACACGTACGTCTCGTTCGTCCTGTTCCCTGACTTCAGCGTGTCATATCCGCTCCTGAAGTTCCTGTTGACGACGAACGAAGCGAGCGTGTCGACGTAGTTGAAGTCGTTCGAGTTCTTCCTGATCCTGTCCCAGTTGACGCTTCCCATTTTCCGTTCCTCAGTACTGCACCTGGTTCAGCGCGGTGATGGACTTCTTGATGACCTTCACGTTCACGTCGCCGTAGAAGTTCGGGAACTGGAACGGTTCAAGGCTCTTCGACGTGTTGGACACCTCCATGTCGTCTCCCAGGTCGATGAATCCTCCGGACCACGTCGCGAAGCACAGACCGTTGCGAACGACCTGGGAATACTCGTCGTCGGACGAGCGGTATACCGTGCGAATCCTGCTGACGCCGTTGATTGCGTAGATTTTCGCCATCATGTCGTTGTAGTCGACTGTCTGACCTATCTTGAAGTTCCCCTCGTCGAAGAACTCCCTGATGATTTTCCTGACGTTGGACTGTATCTGTGAATTCACGAATAGGGCGTTCGAGTCCATCGTTATCTCGACGTACGAACTGTCGAAGGGATCCGTTCCGTCTTCGGTGATTCCCTGCTCGATGAACCTCGCAACGGTGTCGTCGGAAGCAGCACACAGCGCAAAGTTGACAGTTATCGGAGGAAGGATGACCGGATCCGCCGTAATGGTCTTCAGTGCGTCGAACTCGTCGAGCCAGTTGTCCGTGGTCGTCAGGTCTCCGTATGTCTTGACCCAGAGGTAGACGTTGTTCGAGTCCGAGGCGTCGGACATCCTGTATCCGTAGCGTGACATCATGTTTTGGTTGAGGTAGTACCTTCCGTCGCCGTGCTTCTGCCTGCCGATGTCATAGAGCCACTTGTAGAATGTGGCGAGATACTCGGAGTTCCCCATGCACCTGACGTCGATTATGTCCCCCCTGTGCGAAGAGTTCCTGAGGTAGTACTCGTAGTCTCCCTTCGTGACGAGCCTTCCGCCCGTCTTGAACCATATCGGGGCGTTCTCGCGTATCTCCTCTACCGTCTCCTCCTCCTTCGGCTGGGTTGCAATCGAGACGCTTCCAACGGACGCGCCGTTCGTCTGGTCGTATATTAGATCTTCGTTCTACCCTTCGGATGGGAACCCCGGAATCGAGTCGTAGAGCTCGTCCGTTATTCCGAACATGCTGGCATCATGCCGCAGCTTCAGGTTCTGGAGGTCGTCGATTCCTATCCGGATGTCCGAACCGTTTGATTCCAGGTAGAAGATGTAGACGAGATCCCCCTCGTCAAGCTTCATGCAGCACGTCCCGTCTCCGAACTTGATTTCGTAGTTCTTATCCTGGTTCAGCCTGATGTTGTATACGGCGTCGTTTCCCGTGTATATGGACGGGTTCTCGATGTCCGTGTTCCTGAAGAGGTTGTCGTGTGTAGCAGTGAACGGAACAAGCGTGTCCTTCCCGACCTTCTTCACGTAGACGTCGACGAAACTGTCGGAAACGAACTTCCCGTTCTCCGAATCGGAACCTATGTTAAGGGTAAATGTCTCGAAATTGTACCCAGAAGCTGTGAAAACTGTCGGATACAACTTCCACTTCCCGTTATATGCGACGAAATCGAACTCCCGCTCGTCATTCACGGTGAGAGCCTTCTTTCCAGTCGAGAAGTTTATCTCGTTTCCGTCTGAGTCATACATTCCGGTGGGAATCAGCGTGTACGGCTTGATCCTGCACCCCCTGAACGAGGATGTCGTGACGTCGCCAACGGCATCCGTGGTCTCGTTGCTGAACGACAGCCTTATCTCGGACGGGTTCATGCCCCTCGGATTGTACCCTATCATCGAGACGAGCCTGTTTATGTTCTCGTAGACCTGGGTGTCCTTGAACATCGACTCGGAGGCGGCGTTGTTCAGCTGGTAGACGAGGCACTGGTACATGTAGGCTACAAGATCTATGAGGACGTTTATGTTCGACCCCTCGTAGATCTGATCCGTAAACCTGCTGTCCTCGGACAGCTTCCGGATTATCAGCTCCTTTATGGAATATGGTGAAAACCTTACGAAATCTGTACTTTGACCTGCCATTGCCGACTTTCCACTTTGAGATATTTACGGTCGGTGGCTTTGTATCATTCCGTCATTCGCCGTTCGGTTCGTTCACCTTGCTGACCTTGTTCACAGCCTGGTTCTCTATCGTAGCCCTGTTCGCCATCGCGTCGTTCTGGAACTGTAGGATGAGAGCCGTGTTGCTCTTGTTCTCCATGTCCTTCAGCATGGAGGTTGCCGCCGCATCCTCCGAGAATGCCTCGCCGAGATCTTTCAGCGAGTTCATGAACCCGTTTCCGAACGCACTGTACATGTCCTTTTTCGCCTTCTGGATCTCTTCCGAAGACTTCTTCCGCTCCTCGAGTATCTTCTTGTTCCTCTCGGCTATTGCAAGGTTCTGCTTCTCCTTCTCAGCCTTGACCTTTTCCTCGATAGCCTTCTTCACCTGTTCCGGGCACTGGACCGTCGGGAACGACGTGAACAGTTCGCTTACCTGGTCTCCGAACCCCATCCCGGCAACCTACATCTGGGCAGCCATCTCCTTCAGCTTCTTCTTGCCGGCCTCCATCATGACCTGCGGCATTATCTTCATGAGAGAGAATATCTTGGGTGACAGCTCGATTGCCGTGTCTATGAGGTTGAGCGGAAAGTGAAGGTCCAGGACTCCTCCGGTCAGCGTCTTCCAGATCGCCTTCAGGATCTTTACTATCGCGCCAATCATGTTGAATATGAGCTATATGAGCAGAGTCGGCATCATCGCCATGAGAAGATTGATCGTCTGCATCATCGACGAGAGCGACGCCAGCCACGTCGTCGGGATCTGAGCCTTGTCCTTCCACTCCTCTATCAGCTTCTTCTGTGCGTCCGTGAGCGTGGACGTGTCTGAGCTCGGGCTCTTGAACATCTTCAGGAGGTTGTTTATCGGCTGTGCAACCGGGGGGAGCGGAAGGCGCAGCTTCGAAATCCCGTCAAACACCGGATCCATCATCTGCTACAGAGCCTGTATCATCAGCTCTATGTCGCCCTTTATGTCAAGCGACGGCATGTCGCGGACGAATCCGGAAACGATGAAGAACAGTATTCCCTCGAGCTTGTCGAACTCCTTCATGAGATCCTGTGGAAGCTTCGCGAACTTCTTCGCCGCGTCCTCGAGAACCTGGAAGTCCTTGAGCTTGTCGAGTGCGGCCATAGACTTCTCCTGCACCTCGACCTGCTTCTGGCAAGCCTTCAGCACCTTCGCGTTCATCTTCTCCGTCATCGAAGCCGCCTTCTTGAGCGAATTGTCGTACGAAGAGCACGTCGACTGGAACGCAGCATTGACGTCCTGGAGGAACTGCTTCTGGATTTCCTCTATCTACTTGAGCATCGGCTTCATCTGTGGTTGAAGCTTCGCGATTTCAATCTGCGCAAGCGGATACATGCCCGTGACGTTGTTCTGGTAGTCGTCATTCTCAACGGACTGAAGTTCGGTTATCTTCCTTGCTGTCTCCCCGAGCTTCACCGCGACCTCATAAGCCTTCTTGTCGGCATCCTTGAACTCGCTCGTCTGCTCTATCGAGGCGAACATGTCCTCGGTCGTGTTCTTGGTATAATAGAGTATCGGCATGGAACCGGTATTCGGATCCATCTGCCCGTACTCCGTAACGGGCGAGGCGCTCCACTTCGTCAGTATCCCACCCCGCTCGCTCTCGTCCTTTGACTCGTACAGGGAAGCCCAAGGATACTTCTTGTCAATGTACTCGTTGGAGTGGGCTATGAACTTTGAAATGTCCTGGCTTATCTCACTTTTCAGTATTCCGAACTCCTACTCTAATTCTCCAAGGGTTGGAAGTTTCGCGTTGTCACCGCCAGGCGTCAGCTCCTTGACGAGATATTCGTATATCGTGGTCTGGAGCTTCGTCCTCGTGTCGGAACGCTTCTCCACGTTCGCGAGGACATCCTTCGCCGTAAGCATCTCAAGCTGCTTCTCAAGGTACTTCTTCTGGGCGTCCAGGTTTCCGTCGTAGTTCTTCTAGCTTGCCGACGAAGCCATCTCCGTAAGCATGTCGTCAAGCATCTTCTTGTTCTCCTCCGTCTCGAGAACCGGACCGCCGCCGGACTTCACCATCGTGTTTATGCGGTTCTGCATCTGCGCGATGTTCTTCTACAGTGCGCCGTACTTCCGCTTGAAGTCAGCCTTAGCCTTCTCCTTGCTGACATTAGCCTTTACCTGTGCCTTCGTAAGTGCCATTGTGTTTCCTCCTGAAAAATGAGCCTCAGACGCAGTGTATGCCGTTCGGGAGCGATACAGCCGTTATGTACCCCTCCGGGACGTTCATCGTCACCGTGTCGCTGAGAAGCGTTATGCCGTTCTGTCCGGACTTGCTGATGCTCCCGTTCCTCGCCGTGTTCCTCTTCGTGTCGAACGTGATGTAGGGAGACGAAAACTTCATCTGCTTGGATGCGTCAACCTTGAACACCTCAGTCTCCACCATGACGCTCTTCGTGCCGTATATGTGGATGCACCCGGTCTCGTCCATCTCGATCTGCGCTATCCGCTCCTCGTTCGTGTTCATGTCCTTGCAGTGGTTCTTTATCGTGACGTGCCCGAGCTCTGAAATCATCACCGTGCTGTTCCCGCACGTTATCTTGTGGACGTACGCGCCTCCCTTCGGACCAACGGCATCTCCCTCGGTCGGGAGCTTCTGCTCGCACGTGGCGAACTGCCCTGCGGCTTTCGTCGTTCCAGGAGCAGATGCAAAGTAGACCGGAAGGTTTGGGTCCCCGTTCTGGAAGAAGCACCACACGACGGAACCCTCGTTCGGGTATGAGAATGTCCCGTTTCCGTTGTTGCACCCGCCGAAGAGCGGAGCCGCCTGTTCGCAGTCCGGAAGGTTTGTCGCGTTCTCGAGGCTGTTGAACTCCTCAGGATACACCCCGGGGATGAACACCTTCAGGAATCCCTTGCCGTTCTTCGATCTCGCAAGCACCTTCCCCCTGTAGAACCCTAAGAGCCTGTTTCCGGTCGGAGTCTTCTGAGTCATCCGTCATTCTCCTCACTGGTGCGTGTTCACCGTCAGGGTCTTCCTGAACCTGATGTCCTCAAGACCGCGAATCTGGTAGTATATCTCGAGCCGTATCGTGTTCTCCTCGGTGTCTTCCGTGCTTGACGAATTTGATACCTGGACGTTGATGACCCTCGGCTCGCACCTCTGTATCGAGTTCCTGATGTCCGCGACTATCCTCTCCTCCGTGAGATTCGTTATCCCCTCGTAGAGAAGCGTGTAGATTCCAGTCCCGAACTCAGGATCGAGAACCCTCTCCCCAGGTATCCAGGAAAATATGTTGTCTATCGCGTTCTGCACAGCCCTTACGTTCACCGACTTGTCTATCGCATAGATTGACTTGGACTGTCCAGCCTTGTACCAAGCAGTCTGGACCTGTAGCGAGTTGTACTGCTCGTCCGTCAGCTCGCCCCCGTCGTAGTCTCCAAGCACATGAAACGGATAGTCTCCCTGTTTAGACACTTTTCTCGACGGCTTCGACGTCATGTTGAGATCTATGTAGACCTCGTTGTTCTGCCGTTCGAGAAACGTCTTCTTCCGACCAAGCTGAATTACCCTGTTTGACATGACTTACCGGAATATTTACGAAAAATGCTCAGGTTTCAAACCCGAGCATTTCAATTTTGTGCCGTCTACGCACATTACAGACCGGTGATAATCGCCTTCGTCTCCGAAGACGTGTCTGAACCGGCATAGAAGCAGACCGTTACGTTCTGATATGTCGCTTTCAGTTCGCTGTTCTTGATTTTTGAAAGCACATTCGTCTTGTACGTGATTGCCGTATCCTGTGTTCCCGTCCAGTTCATGATGTTTATCCTCGTGAGTGCCGGAAGACCTTTAAACGCAGCTTTTCCGAATGCAGTCGTCACGAGGTTCGGCGAAAGCGTAAGCGTCGTAAGGGATGCGCAGTTCACTACAGTACCCAATGTATAGAATGTCGTGACGTTCCTTATGTCGAGGTCTGTCAGCTTCGGGCAGTCCGCGACCGCATTCTTTCCAAGAACAGTGAGGCTGGTGACTGGCGAAAGGTCAATCTTCGTTATCGAGGAAAGACCGTCGAATGTGCTTGTCGCGTCAGACCACGTCGAATCGTCCATGAACGTAATCGACTTCAGGCTCGTGCAGTCCTGAAACGTACTCGTCCCACCGATGTTTCTGACTGTTGCAGGAATCGTCAGGCTCTCGAGCTTTGAGCATCCGCTGAAGCAGTACTCGCCGAGGGAAGTCACGCCCTTTCCGATTTTGATTGACTTCAGTGACATAACTGATGCAGGAGCTGTCTTCGCGCCGAACGCAAGGCTCTCAATCGTGTCCGTGAACTTCATCGAGTACAGCCCGTGACCGTTCGTCCGCGTATACGAACTCGCCGAATTCACTATCGAGTACGCCTGGGTCAGAAGGCATGTGTCGTCAAAACTGACGTCAAACGGGGTGTCATACGGCGTTCCGTCTATTGTGTTGAGCTGCACAAAAGAAGAAGAAGAAGAAGAAGCGATGCTCTTGATTCCATATTCATTTCCGGACTTGTTCGTTGTCGTAGTTCCGTCGAATGCGGCTGCGGTTCCGCTTGTGTAGTTCGCGGTCTCCGACGTTATCGAGGTTCCGTCAGTGTAGTCTATTGCTTCGGCAAGAGTCGCGTCATCCTGTGCCGACCTGAACGCCACTATGGCGGTGTTCGACTGGTACACGCCGTTCCTTGACGAGTTTGCTATGCCGGTCGATGGCGCAAGCCTGATCTGATCGCCGCTCTTGACGCGGAGTGTGACTGTCGGAAGTGTGTATGTTCCAGCTGTCGGGACAGACGTCGCAAACACGTTGAACCAGTTTGGGTTTCCGCTTCTGAGAATCTGGATTTTCAGGGACTTTGCGGACTTCTCGTACACCGAGCTGTACGGAAGCGAGTCTGGTGCGGTAAGTGAGAACCTTCCGGATACCTATATCTCTCCGTCATTCGGAATGGTTATCGTGGACGACTTCGGGGCGTTTCCGGCGAGCTTCCCGTCGACGTTCGTGAGAACAATCATCATCGTCTTCCCGTGGGTCGTGAACTCGTTTCCGCGACGGTACATGACGTATTCGACAAAAGAAGATCTATCAAGCGTCGCAGAGCCGGAAAGCTCGGACACCACGCGGAGCTTGATTCCTGGATATGCCGTTATGTGCGCACAGAGCGTATAGACGGAAACAGCTGGAATAGCCCTCTCGCAGATGGTGAACCAGCTTTCTTCAGTCGACGGCATTATCTGGAGCTTCAGGATGTGATCACCGGCAGCGGTTGGCTTTGCCCTAACATGAACGTTGATTGCACATTCGTTCTCGACCGTGAACGAGGCAGTCGTCTTGCCATCCTCAAATGAGGAAATCTAAGTCCTGAAAAACGTATCTGAAGTGAAGACGTCGGTGGTATACTCGTCTTCGGTTCCTGTCGTGTCAATAGACGATGCAAGCGCAGCTCTCATCGTTGCTACTGAGACTCGGTTCGACTTCCTGCCAAGACTCGTGAGAAACATGTTTCCGTCATCCAGCGATGTCAACTCCTGGAGATCCCCTATTGCCTGTGTCCTGATCCTCTTAGTCATTTCTATTCCTCTTAATTCAAGTTTATGTATGTCGATTCCTCGTCCTCCGGAACTTCGTCAACCGGAACGAGCGCAACCTCGTCGTCAGTCTACGTGTTCTCGTCGATTCCGAGCAGCATGACATTCTCCGTCTCGTCATCCGTAAGGACGGTCTCGTCGCCATTTGACCCGACACCGACAATCTCCACGTCCTCGTCTGGCTCTATCATTATGAAGCTCTTCTTGACGTACGTCCCCACGAAACCGATGTCCGAGTCTATCTCTTCCATCTTCGGTACGGAATCCGGCTCCCACACGAGGTCGTAGTCAACCCTGTAGCTCTGCGGCATGGTTATCCTTTCAACCTCCTCCCATGTGGCGAGAGTCCCATCATCGAGAAATTCGCTCGTGTTCCTGTACAGTGCGTCCTTGTATTTCGAGTACTGGGCAACTGTCGTCGAGACGCCATCCTCAACCACTGCGAACGTCAGCATGTAACGGGGATACCTGAGGCATTTCCCGGTAATCGTCATGTCTGACGTCGGCGTTATCCTCTGTCCGACGCTTACGGCTGTTCCGTCCGAAAGAAACCACCCGACGAACTCGTGCGTGTCAGGCACTCCGGACGGCTGTATGACTGTAAACGAGTATCCGTCGTATACCGATACCACCTGATCTGCGGCGACCTTCACGTCCTCGTCGTCCGAGTCCACGTACTGGAATGTAATCGTGAGCTTCGTCGACTTCGCTGGTGTCGTCTCGGTGAGCGTCATCCTCGTCACGTAGAATGTTCCGCGTTGAAGCTCGGTAAACCTGTACAGGTACTTCGTCTTCGGATGCACGTGCTTAAGCGCATCAGTCGAGTCGGTCAGGAACGTGATTCCGACGTCAGACGCGGAGAATATGAATGATGTCGCCGTCCTGACGTCACCGACGTTCTCGACTGTCAGGTAGAACTCACGGGGGGGGGCGCCCTCCGAGGCAGATGGGAATTCAAGCTTGACCTCATCTCCATCAACCTAACACGACATGAGCGTATGGTCGTGAAGGATGAGCGTCGAAGACTTCCCGAGGTACTCGAACCTGAACGTCGAATCGGACATCTTCTCAACTATCTCTCCTGATAGGTTCGTGAGATTCAGGTCTTCGATGGATGAGAGGGCAAGATCCTTCAGCCCGATTACCTTTGAGTACGGTATCTGTGGTATGTCGGACGAATCAAGCTGATCCTTCAACGCAAGGTTTCCGATGTCAGAGATCTTGTCGTGAGTGAGTTCAGGTATGTCCGACGCGAAAAGCGAGTCCTTTCTCGAAAGCTCTCCAAGACCCGCTATGAAATCGCATGAAATCTTACCAGATATGTCTCGTTGGGTGATGAAATCCCTCTTTGAGAGTCTTCCGAGACCGTCTATCTTACCCGTGTCGAGCTGTGGAATGTCGGAAAGCTGAAGCTCGTCAACGTGAGCGAGCTTCCCGAGATCAAGGTCATTCAGGGACATGTACGCAAGCTCCTTCAGGTCTTTTCCGTTCTCGGTCATGAACCTGCTTCCGAGAGTCCCGACCCTGACGTTCTTCGTTATCTTCTGCCCTGAGACCGTCTGTGAAATGGGAATCAGGTCGTCATCGCTTACGGACGACGCCCTTGGAAGGTTCGCTATGGGCTTGAGTGGCATGCTTGGAATTATTTACTTTCCTCGCAGTCAGAAGCAAGCCTCTCGACGACCTTTCTGGTGAGAATTTTCTTAAGGATCTTCCTGGCGTCATCCTTCTTCCCCTCGCCTATCTTCCGTATCAGTTCCCTGATGTCCTCGTTCTTCATTTCGTTTCAGCCTTGTCAAATATGAGATTATATCCGATCTTGAATCCGACCCTCGGCTTCTGGGTTCCGGACTTTCCCTTGACGGCATTTCCATTCTTGTCCATCTTGTCCTGCCTGTCGGTGAAGTACTGCACCTGAGCCTTAAGTTCCATGTTCTGGATTGCGTACTTGCTTATCTTCACAGCTCGTCCGTTGTAGTCCGGAATGAAAGTGTTTATATCGTCAACGCCTATTCCCTCGAACGACTTCTCGCCGGAAAACCACCTGAAGTACTCCTTTATCCCCTCGTAAGCCCTTTCCCTCAGGAGCTTGAGTCCTTCCTTGTTGAACTCGTTGATCTTCTCCATTATCCTCTCAGGATCCTTTATCCCCGAGATGTCGGCGGTCTTGAAGTCGGTGAACTCAAGCACGATTCCAAGTTCGTAGTACCCAGTACCATTGAAAAACTTCGCACTAGCCTTCTTCAGGATCTTGTCGACGACCGAATTCCCGTCGTCTGACACACCGGTATTGATTATTGTCGCGCCGATTTCGCTTGCGTTGAACTGTATTCCGAGCTTCTTCGCAGCGTTTTGAGCCGCAGCAACGTGGAGATTCAGGAAAATCTGCTCGGATGACGTCTCGAAGCACGGCTTCGTGTCCGAGCTCTAAATGTTCGTGTCAGTCTTGATGTTGTCAGCCATTGCAGTATTTTACCCCCTATCAGGACTTGTATACACTGTCGTTAGCCTTTGCGACTACCGTTCCGTCACTTCTCCGGGTCTCCTGGTTCGGATTGTCCGACATCCTCTTGAGCTTCTTGTTCGGGACGATGTAGAGATCCTTTCCTTCGCCAGGATTCTTCTCCTGTTCGAAACCGTCCTGTCTTGCGTCACCGGAATTTCCTGTCGTGTTCTCCGTGGTGAACGGATCCGGGAGAATGATCACGAAATTCATAGTGTACGAGTCTCCGACCGGGATTTCCTCCGGTGGGTTGACCTCGTTCTCGTCGATGTTGAATGGCTTGACCCATGCGTCTATGAGGGATTCGATCTTCTTGTCCCTGCTCCTGTCGCGATTGTATCCGAGCGAAACCTCGAAGAGCTCGTCCGGCTTGCCCTTCCTGTTGGTCGGGTTGCACTGGAGAACGGCGACCGTTCCGTCGTGGTTTCCGAACGTTCTGTCGAAGACGTTCTCGACGACCTCCGTCGTGAAGAACTTGTTTCCCTGTGTCCCCCTGAACTCGGTTCCGTCAAGATCCCTCTTGGCGATGACTATAGCGGCATATTTCTTCGCAAGAATCGCGTCGTGCTAATCCTTCCCTCCGATCTTGTGTGCCGTCATGTAGTCGACGACGCGCTGAGACGTCGTGACGGCGGCATATGGAGAAGCCTGCCACATCTCGTTCCCAGTAGATGTTCTCGCCGTCTGGATCAGATCGTTCCTGAGCCTTGTGTTGAATGCTATTATCTCGTTCGGTATGTCGCCGACATTCTGCTTCGTGTCTGTGCCCTCAAAAACGCTCTGTACGATGTCGCGTATCTGCTCATCCTTGTTCGTCTTCTCGTCGCCGGTGAAGTACGTTCCGATCCTCATGTTGAGGCTCACGCTTCCGACGTCGAGCGACTTCTCCTTTATCGTGTCGTAGATTGCGTTCTGGAACACCTTCAGGCACTTCGGCTTGAGTTCCTTCTGGGTCTTCTTCAGGAGCTTCGTCCTTTCGACCTGGGTATCCATCACCTTACGAACCTTCGCGTCGTCAGCCTTGTTGCCGGTGATGTTCGCGTCACCTAGCTTCATTTGCTCAACAGTAGGTTTCGGGATGTCTGTCGTTTCCTGTTCGGCATCAGCCTCGTCAAGACCGAACTCCTCGAGTAGAAGCCTGCGGACGACGTTGAACACCATCTCCGGTTCGGACTCGTTGAGCTTCCCGTCCTTGACCATCTGCTTCACGGCGAAATGGTAGACGACCTTGCTCTCCCTCTCGAGGTCGAACGCAAGCTTTGAGTCGTTGAGATTTCTGAACTCGTCGCTCTTGACATAGTCCTCTGTCTTCGAGACCTCCGGAGTGGTGACTTCCATTCCAGAAAGCTCCTTCTCGACCTGCTCCTTCAGCTTCTCGACGACCGTCTTCAGGGTGTTCTCGGCAACCTTTCCTTCACCCTCATTGTTTCCGCCGTCCTCCTGGGTTTCCTCCTCGGCTTCCTTCAGACTCTTCGACTTCTTCTTAGCCGAGAGTCCAGTTGCGTCATCCTTGCCCTTCGTCTTCTGGTCATACGACGACGTGTACTTGTCGTTGTCGTCGCAGTTCTCTATCTTGATGACTTCCTTCGGGTCGACCTTGTTCCAGTTGACCCCCTTGTTCTCAGATGTTCCGAATGCGTCGGTGCAGATCTGCGCAATCATCTTCTGGTTGTACTTCGGATAGTTCGGATCTCGGCTGTCGACCATTATCGAGACGGAATAGTCTGCCTTGTCTATCGCCGACTTGTACTGCGGCGTGTTCTTTCCGCGCCTGTTCAGGAACATGTTGAGTTCGCCCCTCTCCCAAGCCTTCACGTGGACGTCCGAGTTTGGGTATCTCTTGTCGAAAATGTTCCTGATGTTGTCCGGAGCCGTCTCGACGTTGATGTCGTGCCTTCCGATGAGCTGCTTCCACTGCGCCGGGTCGAACATCTTGCCGATGTTGACCGGCTTTCCGTAGACAGTAATCTTCATGCTCTTGAGATCCGACCACACGTTGTCGAACCATCCGCGCTTGCGTCCGCTGAACGAGTCATTGACGGTACCGTTCTTCCTGTCGTCTGAGATGTCGAGCTTGTACTTGACGGAATATCCTATCGTCCTGTCGTTTACGCTTGAACCGTCCGAATCCTGTGTCTGGGCATCCTGCTTTGATTGATCGTCGGTGGATTTTTCCGAGTTAACACCCACATCGCTCGTTGTGGTTTTTTCCTCGAACAGCATGTGAAGGATTTTCCTGTTCATGAACTCGGAATACGACTCGGAAACCTGCTCCGTTTCTCCGCCGTTCTGTTCAGAATTGTCCTGATTTTCAGGAGATTTTGATGTTTCTGGGGTTTCCTGAGGCTTCTCGTCATCTTCACCGTCGCCTTTCCCGTCCAAAATCGGGAGTAGCATTTCCTCCTTGACGTACTTGGCGTCCTCCTTCCCGACGAAATACGTCGTGTATTCCTTCACGGCATCGAGAAACGCAGACTTCTGAGGAACGTTGTCCTCGTCCTTTGCCTTCATGACGATCTGGTACTCGTTGTTCTTCGTGTAGATTAGGGCGTTCGCATCGTCGTTGATCAACAGGTTGTCGATGATGACGTCAGGAGCCTTGCCTGACGCACGTTCCTTCGCAACCTTGTCAAGCTGAAGGATTATGTTGGGAAAACTGACTGAAACATCCTTAGACATCCAGGATATTTACGGTTTTATGATGTCCTCGTGTTCCTGATAAGAGCTACGTTCTGGCGGAATAGGCTCTTGTGCGGCGTGAAGAACGTCCTGACCGACGACGCTATCCAGTTTCCGTTCATCGTGTCGTACTTCTTCGTAGACGGAAGCTTACCGGACGGCATTCTCTGTTGGAATGTGTCATCAACGTGCATCTCGACGTTCACTCCGCACCCCGGGAAGAGCCCAAGATGCCCCTGCATGTTGACGATGAGCGACCCGTTGTCAAGAAGCGAGGACATCTGTCGCCTGTACGTGTCGCTGTTGTTGTCCCACGTCGACTCGTGTATGGCGTACAGGTTGTTCGATCCCATCTTCGTGATTCTCGACGATTCGGCTTCGCTTCTGAACAGGCTTGCTATCTCGGTAGACTATATTTCCTCGTGGCTGAACTCATTCTTGTCAAGATCGTACTTCCAGAATACCCTACGCGTCGTGTCGAGAGACGTCTGCGCTCTCCCCTTCCTGACGACATATGCTATGTTGACTGGGGCGTCGTCGATTATGCTCGGCTGGTTTGACACCTGCGACACCTGAACGCCGAACGACTTCTGGAACGGCTTCTGCTTCGCCATGTCGAAAAGGTGAATCTTGTCTGAGTACTCGTCATACACGAGGAACTTCAGCGACTTATCCCTTGACGCATCCCCTCCGTAGAACATCCTGCTGTAGAGGTAGTCAAGGGCTGTCCCTACTTTCTCGTTCCCGGATGTTATGAAACCTATTGAGTTCGCGCTTCCGCTCGACTTGAACGACTCCGTGTCGACAGGATAGCCCGTGTTGACGAGTATGTTTAGCATGATGTCAAGAATGGACTCTGGTCCGGTTGCGTAGTTCGAGTACTGCACGTCCTTTCCGTAGTTTTCCCACGTGTTCCCAATCAGCTTAAGTTCGTATGTTATCTTCCCCGGCTCGTTCTTGATAATTCCGATGTTGTCGACGAAGAACCCGAACTGGTGCTACTCGATTGTGATGTTCCCGTCCTTGTCGCCGTATCTCGCCACCTGTACGGTGCAGTTCACGTACTGCACGTCGAGAAACTTGTCGATTTTTGCATCGTCGTCGAGGTACTCGATTGTTCCCGTTGGGTGAAGCTCCCCCATCCTGTTGAGCATCTCGAAGCGGATCAGGTTGTTCGAGTCGAGCGTGACGGAATTCGTCTCGCGATCCGTCAGGACCGCGAAAACGCCGTAGTGTTCCCCGTTTTTCGTCGTGAATATCCCGTTCATGACCTGACCTCGTTCATGACAAGAGTTAGGGCTTCGCCTGTTATGTACTTCACATCGGTAGCAGCCTTCACGATGTCGAACATGTTCTGCGGCTTCACGTCATTCAGCTTCATGAGGAGCCATGCGAGCCTCGTTGTGCCGTAGATGTTGTAGGAAATCGTCGTCCAGAAGAGATCCGTCTTCGTCATGTAGTGCTGCACGGATTCATCGGAGAAGGAGAGATAAATCGTGCTGTTCAGGTTGAACGAGTAGTTCCCCTTCCTGTCCTTGTAGATCTGGAAAAAGTTCTCAAAGTCGTTGTCGTCGACGTCTATGTCAGTGTCATAGATTTTCATTTTGACCTCTGATTACTGGTTTACACCTTTCAATTCCACATTCTAAATATCTTCAACCGACATGGTTTCTGTTTGAGAATTAGAATTTTTCACCATTGGAATTCTATTATTCTTGTTTATATTTTTCTTCGCATCTTCTCTGCCCTTCTCAAAACAACCTTTTGGTCCTTTAGGATCGTTTGAACCATTTTCTGCTTCGCTTTGAAGATTTTTTAACACATTCTTTGGCTTGTCAGAATTATACCAAGCAGTTCGTGTTATGTCAATTGCTCCTTGTGGATTTACCATTTGATTCTCTGTTGCAAATCCGAGCATATACGTATTGAATACGTCGGGAAGAAGGGACTCAAACGTCATCTTTACTTCATATACGTCGGGAATCCTGATGAAATTCCTTTCTTTTAGGGTTTCGACTTTTAATTTATTACCATAGATTTTTTGTTTATTAATATATGGATTGAGATTCTTGAAAAACTTATCAGAAGGACGTCTAACCACCCCTCTATTCATACATGTGAACTTTCCAGAACACATCATTAGTCTCTTTCCACCCTCTATCTTGATGTCATATGCACACGGAGGAAGCCTGAAAACAGCATACTGCAATGACATGTTGTTTGGTATGAGCGTGTTCACAAAAAGGAAATTCATCAATGCATGATCAAGTGTGTCATTGAACAGGCTCAGTGTTATATCGATGCTGGAAGACGGATCCCCCTTTACCGTCCATATCGGAGTTAGGGTAAACTTCATGTTTGATCCGAGCATACTGACAACCTTACCAATCAGAGAATTGCTGTTCATTGAAAACCCATCTCCGGCCGCAGAATCAAATCCAATTGAACCGTTCGATGTGAGATACGTCTGATCGCTGTTCGGAATGACATAACAGTTCGTCGTCTAGCTCCCTATCGTCTCGAAGTACATTCTCTCGACATATTTAAGAACAAGATTGCTGTCTTCGAGTGCTGGTTTCGCCCCGTTCATGAGTTCGTTCCAAAATGCGGTGGATGTCAACGCCTAGAACGCATACCCAGCCTTGTAACTCGCCTTGTCTATGAACGAGTCTTGGTTCTGGTCGCTGTCAGCCTGCTCCTTGCCAGAACTGTACCCGTCAACCAGATTCTTGAACAATGACACAATAGTGTCGAACTTCGTGTCCTGCTGAAACTCCCTGATTATTATCCCAGGAATGTGGTTCAGTATCGTGTTGAAAGTTCCATTCGTCGGCGATCCTCCGAGTTTTGCAACCAACTACTTCAAACCAATATCTTCGTCAAACTGTTTCTAATGTTCTGGGATTATGTTTATCAGACCGTTTCCATCTTTAGCCTCATCGGGTCTGAACGAGAATATTGATTTATTACCTTTGCCCAAACAGAACGGAAGAAGCTTGTTCTTTGCTTCTGCCTAAAAAGTTCCATTATTGAAAACTAAGCTCATCACAACTCCTACTCTTTTTACTTACTTTCCGGTTGAATCGTCAGATGGCTTCATTTCCTCAATGTCTTTCTGCTCAAGTATTGCACTCGGGTTCACCGGTACGAAGTTGACCGCATCTTTCAACAGCTGTTCGTTCTCGGTCTTGAGCTTCACGTTCCTGTCGATGCAGCTCTGCACTTCTGGTGGGTACTCCGGCTTCTCCACCCCCTTCTCGAGCGTACGTTGCATTCTCTGCTGCACTTCTCTCTTGCGGTCATGTCCATCCGTACTGAAGTCAACGCTTCCGACACCCCTTGCAGCACCATCAAGCATCTGTTCAACGATGTCCTTCTTGTTTCCGTCATCATCCGCATCACCCATGCCAACGATTCCGAAAATTATTTCGTTGGCAATGGCGAACTGTTCCCTCAGTTTTGGTGATGTTCTGAAGTAATCCAGTCTTGTGACTCTGTGCTTGTTGCAAAGATAACTGTATAGCTGATAGATCTGGTCCTTCTTCTCCCTCGTGAGTTTAATGCCATACTTCGTCTACAGGTGGAGTTCCATTTTGTTAGTAAGCCGATTTGCTGTTTCATCATATTTTTTCTTGGTGGAATTTATAAGTGCGTTAATGTCATCTAAGTCCCGTTTTTCCCCCTTCTACAGACCAATATAATCCCAGAAACTGGTTGCTCCAACGTCAGCTATCTTTTCAGCAGCATGCCATTTTCCGTTTTTTATCAGGTTAATGTAATCGTACAGGTTCGAATAATGGACTTCTTTGTAATGATCCTTTCCTTTAATCTTCGCCGTACTGAGATATTCCTCGAGCATCGCGTTTGCCTTGTTGAATATATCCTCGAATGAAATTTCTCCGTTAAGGAACTTTCTGGTTGCAATTCCAAAAACCAACTTTTTCTTTTCACTGAATAGCCGAGCTATTCTATCAGCCGCCAAATCATTTATCGTATTTCTATTCTTACTCCTTAAGCTCTGTAAAGCCATGTCCATGCGAAATATCGGTTTTCCAGTTATCGGATTTTTCGGAACACCAACTGGGTCGGAATCTAATTCCCTAAAAATATTCTATAGCTTCTCATTGTTATCTTTTATCTATTTCTCGACATCCAAAGTCTTCATCGTATCTTCCTGGAAGCCTTCAAGAAACCCTTGCATCTGTTCAGATATGACACTTCCCTTCCTGTTGAAGCCAACGGCTTTCTGCTGTTTCATGTCGTCTATGAGTTTCTTTGTGCTACCAATCAATTTGTGGCGCGAAGCAATTCTATTGTATTTGCGGCGTCTTTCTATTTCCGCTATGATCTTGTCGTTCTCATACTTCTAAGCGCCGGATTCCGGTACGGAAGCCAACCACTCGCCGACTATGTTTCCGATGATTGCTCCGAGAGCAACGAACACGCCTCCGAGACCAGGAATGTTACCCCATCCGGCAGTCCTAACGATAGTCGCAACAACCCTTCCGATGTATGCACCAGTAAGCGTTCCAATGGAACCGGAGACACCCTTGGCTATCTTCTCGAGAAAATCTTCGAGATCCTTCAGTACCTTTGGAACATCTTCCTTAAATTTCCCAAAATCTATCGCTTTCAGCTTGTCCTTTATCTTTTGATACGCATCCCTTGTTCCGTCAATGACATCGAAGCCCCTAAGCTGAAGATTCTGCCCGAAGTCAGAAGCGTCCTCCTTCCACTCATCATACTTTTTCTTCAAACTGTCACCGCGTTCAAGAATCCTGTTGTATAGTTTCATCACCTTCCCGACAACGAAACCGACAACGAAACCGGTCAACCACATTCCGGCTGGCGTCATGAGAAACAGTTTAACCCTCTTGAACAGGCTTGTGGTCAATTTCCCAATTCCAGTCACTATGGATTTCGTGATTCTGGATATTACTGACATTGTCCCAGAAATCAGCCTGTATGCGGTTCTCAATGTGAATGAGATTGCATTCATTGACATCTTGACGACTGAAAAAACCGTCTTGAATGCCAACCTGACAGTTCCGAGGACTAGATTTGCCGTTGTCTTAACGATTCCAAGAGAGAGTTTTAGGAAGAATTTCCCAACCTTTACAACGGAAAGACCAATTCCAAGACCGAACATTCCGCGTTTCCTGGATGACGACATCACCTTTGACGCCTTCTTCTTGATGTCTGCCGTTGTCTTTGCGGAACAGTTTGTGATATGCTGTATTATGCTTTCACTGTGCGTTACCTTGTTTTCAGATTTCTTTCCTTCGGTTTTCCCAATGTTCGTGTTTTTCTCCGAAACCGTCTTTTTCTTCCCAGATGTGGTTTTCTCTGACTTCCCGCTTGTCGTGAAATCCAGATGCACCTGATTGTATATTCCGTCCAAGAACTTCTTTTCAGCTGTCGTGAGACGGCGTGTTACAGTCCTCTTTGCTGTTTTTTTCGCGTCGTGTTCGGGGATTTCTGACAGCACCTTCTCTACATCCGAGCAGAGCTCACTTATCTGTGCGTCCGTAATTCCTTTCGCATTTCCGAGCCTCTTGGCAAGCTCATCTTCGAGTGTCTTCCTAAACGTCTCGTCGGACAACTACTCAACGACTTTTCTCTCCTGTCTGTCAAGAAACTCGACAAGCTTCCTCCTCCTGTCCTTCTCCTCCTTGTGGTGGTTAAGGTAGACTTCATTGACGAGAGCGAGGATCGCCTCGCAAAGCTTCTTGTTCTCGTTGAAATACCTGTCGGCTCCGCCGATTCTTATCGGATGAGCCTTAGCCTTGTTGAGATAGACGTAGTCAGACACGTTTAGCCTCCTCTTCGGTCAGTCCGACAACTTTGTGCTTCTCAATCAAATCTCGAAGCTACTTGTTCTGATTCTCCAGTTTCTTGTTCTCCTTGTCGAGTCTCTTGATCAGTTCAGCCTGTTCCTATTTTGAATCCTTCGTCTTGCGTTCCTCGAGCTTCTTCCGTATCTCCTCCACCAGATTATCCAGATACTTCTTTCTCTCCTCTACACCTTTTTCCAGCAGCTTCTATAGCTCACCGCTTTCCACAATCATCGAAATCGTCCTGTCATCATTATTCGTGGCTTTTCCAATTTGCTGCATCAGCTCCTTGTCTTCGTCCGTATCACTGAAACTCAGTCTATAATAATCGCTTAACGACCGTCCATGTATTGTAATCTATCCTGCTCTAATTTCTTTCTTCGCCTCAGAATTGAAAAAAGACTCAAGTTTGAGGGCTTTTAGCATCATATAATTACGTGCGGAATGATCAGAGATTTCCATGCTCTTACGATCTATTTTCTCATCAGTGAAGAATCTACCATTGTATTCAGCAACGGTATTGAATATGTCTGTTGCTTTTTTCGACAATCTTAACGTACCTCTGTCAAAATCATATGTTGCTATATCTGATATCCTCTTCGCAAGGTCTTCAGCCGACCTGGAATTCGCAAGCGAAGCCTTCAATGCTATGAACTTGTCATATCTGTTATTGAGAATACTAAACGCCTCGTCCGTCTGATCGGCAACTTTCTTGTGTTCAGAACAAAACTTGACGAAATTGTCATATTCATTTTTCCCAATCGGTATCAGTCTCGAAGAGAACAAGTCACCAATTATGTTTGGATATTCTTCTGCTATGTTGACATCAGAACGTTCTTTATCAGAATATCTCTTCTTTATCTCGTTCAGGTCATCCGTCAGTGTGAACAACTCGGTCTGTTCATCCTCGAACTTTTCGTTCAGAATGTCAAATTTTCTCCTGTCGTCTCCTTTTAACATACTTGTGTGGGGAATCGTTCCATATTTCACAACCAATTCTTTTTTCGAGTTCGCAAGCGTGAACGTATCGTCCTTTCTTTCCTTCCAGAGGTTTTTCAACTTGAGAAACACGAAGTATATGACTCCCGCCAATATGGCATCAACGATTCCCCTCGAGGCTTTCATGACCGTTCGAACCTGACCGTACCCCACAAGCCACTTAACGACGGGAAGCGCAGATATGGCAAAACCCACGAGATAGGGATGTCTTTTCGTGAAATCCTGCGCTACGTCTGCAATCTTACCTATCTGGCATATGACGTCATCTACTGTCTGGGAAATGTCTTCAAAGCGTTTCTTTATGTCACCCTGCACCTTGTCGTAGGAGCTCTTGATTGGATGGATGACGTCGTCAAGCTTTTTCTGCATCTTGCTCTTGAGATTGTCAAACCGCTCGCGTCCTTCATCTACAAGTTCATCCTTCTTGTCCCAAAACAACTTGAATGATTTCTTAAGCTTGTTGACTACGGACTGCCACAGGAATCCGCACAGGAACCCGACAATGTATGCGCCAGCCGGAGTCATCAGAACTTTCGAGAACGTCTGGGAAACAGCCTTCTTGACATCCTGCAATATGGACGACAGAACCTCCACATGGTACTTCAGCAGCTTCTTGATTCCCCTGAATGCAGATGTCGTCAGCGGATTCACGACAATTTTCTTCAGAGCTTTTCCGACTCCAACTCCAATCAGGGCTATTCCAGTCAAAATCGGTCCAACAAGGGAATACTTCCATATGAACTTTGCCGTTTTTTTAACTCCAGTCCAGATTGCACCAGCCGATTTTCCAATGAAGCCTAACACCTTGTTGACGACTTCACCAATATCCTTGAATTTCTACGTGATTAGCGAGTTGACTTTCCCATCACGTCCGTTTCCCTCATCTGTGCTCTTCCTCACAACCGAGGAATGACGGATGCAGTTCTGCCTATACTGGTTGATCTTCGTTGAGTTATTGCCACCATCTTTCTTCCTTAGGTTTTCAATGTACCTGTGTACGTCATCTCCCTTTCGGGACATGATGTCATCTATGGTCGTTCCATCACTTTCGACGTCAGCCCCTTCGGAATACCTCCTCTTTGCCGCATCGGACTTTATCTTCCGTACGGACTTCCTGATGGCTTTCAGTATTCTCGATGTCTCATCGTCAGACACCTTCCTCTTGAGAAGAGCGTTCTTGACGGCAAGATCGAGATCGACGGTCTTTGAGAAGTCGTCGACATACGGCTTCAGGAGGTCCTGAAAGTTATCTAGTATGAACCTGACGAGGTATCTGTTGCGCTCGTCCTCCGTCCTCTCCTCTGTCTGCCGGTATTTCTCAAGTATGTCTCCTACAACAAAGACTATCGGATTGGAGCCAGTTTCCTTCTTCGCAGTCTGGAGTTTCTTCGGCAGCGTGTCGACACTGTCGTGCTTCTGTGGAAATACGGATCTGGGGAGCTTCTTCACCTCGGCGACGTGTCCTTGTATCTCATGTAGTTTATTATGTCACCTATCGTGAACAGCGACTTCATGAAATCGTCGTTGTTCTTCTACCTGGCTTCATATTCGGACTTGTTCTCGGTGTTCAGCTTCTGCACGAAGGACTGGAGATCCAGCATCGTCATGTATCTCTCGTCTCCGTGTATCATAACCTTGTACCGCCTGAATATCTCCATTTCGACCTCGGCCAGATATCGGTACATCACCCTGTCTATCTGACCTATTATCAGAAAAAATCGATGAGGTTCCCCATTCCCTCCTTGGTCTCGTAGCCGCACTGTGCGCACTTCTCGTACTGGAACACCGAGTTAATCTTCTCGATGAACTCCTTCGCGATGTGCTTGAGGACGCCCTTCTCCTCGTCGAACATGATGTTCTGCGGGAAGTAGGAAAGAAGCGTCTCCACGTCGTCATACGGCATTATCGAGAGATCCGCCAGCTTGTGGTCGTTCGGGTTCTTCTTGTTGATGAGCTCGACCTTCCTGATGAAGAGGTTGATGTACTCGATGTTCCCGAGGTCGTCAAGAGCCTCCTGCTCCTTCTTCGAGACGTTCCTGTAGTTCTTCATGTAGCCCTTGTAGAAGTTCGAGACTGCGCGAACCGAAGGGTAGTTGAGTGTGAAGCTGTAGACCCTGTTCCTGTCCTCAGTCGTGAACTTGACGTCCTGTAGGTCGAACGCGTTGAACTTCGCGAGAATCTTGTCGAAGTCGAGGATGTAGGAGTTCTCGCATCCGCACTCAGGGCACTTGTACGTTATCTTATCGTGGAAGTAGTTCGACGAGTAGATTTCCATGAGGATGCGGATCCTGTCGAACTCCGTGAGGCGGTAGACGCTGAAACCCTCCTCGGCGCAGACCTTGTTGATGAGGGCGCACTGGGTGTCGTACACGATGTCCTTGCGGTTCTCGTTCTGGATCATCGTCTTCGATAGGATCTTCTGGTCCGTGACGCTGACCTCGTTGAACATGACCTCGCGCTTCAGAGAGTTCACGTAGACCGGAATCTGGGAAGACGTGAGCTCCTACCTGAAGACGTTCAGGATGTCGCTGTTGTTCTTCTCGGGTGTGGCATTTTCGGCTGTCACTGGCGCGTTAACTGTTTCTGACATGGTTTTACTCCAACTTTTACCGAAATATTTACAGGAGAACCAACGAGAAAGATGCCACATCTTCAGCGTGGCATATGAATCGTCACCCCTGTTTTCAATATAATGTTCTAATGTTTTCTGTGAAACTTCTCCTATAGTAGAGCAAAAATATCCTCGTGTCCACAGTTCATACTGGTTTTTCAGCCGAGGAAACGCAGCCATCTTCAGTCGGTGCGTAGTTGACTCTTGTTCCAGTAGAATTGTCTGAGATGCACATGGCATGTCTTGTACAACTGATTCGTAGACATTGATTTAAGTCTATTCACAACAGATTCAATAGATAATGATGGTTTGAACTCCAACAGAAAATGAATATGGTTTTTGTCTAATTCCATTTTAATAATACAAAAACTTGACCCGGACTCTACATATCAAAATGCATGAATGACATGGCTACGGATATCGTTCAAACAATTTCTTCTATATTTGGTCGAGAAAATAACATGATATTTAAGATTCGTTTTGGTGTGCCCATAGGTTTTGTACAATTGTCTCATCTTTTTTATTTATTTGAAAGTAAATAAACATATCTAAGTAAACTCAACTCATTTTGTAAATAGCCACAGGTGAAAGAAAAAGACAACAGGTTGGTCTGTCCAGAAACCAAACGAGAAGCGTTAAAAGCTACCCGTCTGGCTACTGCACTTAAACGAAAGAGCCAAGTCTGCAAGGTCTTTGAATGCAAGATTGTCGAAAAGAGACTGAACAAAACCCAAAAAGAAGAACTTGAAAAACTGTTTGTCGAAGGAAAATGGTTCTACAACCATGTCCTAAACATCCATCAGAAAGGAAAAGCGTTGAAAGACATCAACTCGACAAACATCAAATGGGTTGAGCATTTCAACAAAGATAGACAGAGAGTTTCATCGAAAATAGAAGTCCTTGGTTCACAAATCAAGCAATCCATTGTTTCAAGAATGGTCTCGAACGAGAAGACTGTCATGTCTTTGGTCAGGAAAGGACTTCAGAAACACGGGAATCTCAAGTTCAAGTCGGAATTGAATTGCATTCCTCTGAAGCAATACGGAATAACATATTCCTTCAGGTCTTTCAACAAAGTCAAGATACAGGGAATATCCGGAAAAGTCTTGGTTAGGACGGGAAACCAGCTTCAGGTGGCGGATGAGCTTGCAAATGCAAACCTGATTAGGAAACCAGATGGATACTACCTGAAGGTGGTAGCTTACATAAACAAGGAAAATTTCAAGGAAAAACCAAAGAACGGAAAGGAAATCGGTCTTGACTTCGGAATCAAGACTAACATAACGACCAGTGAAGGTGAGAAGCTTGACGTATGCGTTGAAGAAAGTGAACGGCTCAAGAAACTCCAGAAAAAATTGTTTCGAAGAGTAAAGGGTTCAAACAACAGGTACAAGACAGTCAGGTTGATCCAAAGGGAGTACCAGAAGCTCTCGAACAGAAAGCGAGATAAGGCAAACAAGATAGTCTCAAAACTCAGGAAGTATGAAACCATTGTGATGCAGGATGAACAGATAGCAAATTGGCATAGTGGACTGTTCGGAAGACAGGTTCAACACAGTTGCATGGGCTTGGTGAAAGCGAAGCTCAAGGCTTTGCCTCAGACAATTGTGCTGGACACGTGGATTCCGACCACGAAGTGGTGTCCAAGGTGTGGTACAATCAACAGGTTCATAACACTGGAAGACAGAACATATCACTGTGGTTGCGGTTATGAATTTGACAGGGACGTCCATTCAGCCGGGAACATGCTGATCATCAAGGATCTCGTTTTCAGAAAACATAATCTCGTACCGACGGAACATCGGGAAATCACGCTTGCGGAGTTCAAGACCTCTGCCGATGACACCTGTGGCGTTGTTGGCAAGTCGGGACAATGAAGCAGGAAGATGCCAAGTCTTCAGCTTGGCATAGAGTTCACGTTAAAAGTTGTGAGAAAATCAAAGTCCGAGTGTGTTCGCGACGCCTCCGCCGAGCTTCTTTGCGGTGTCAAGGAGCTTGTCCTTCGCCGACTCGCACGTCTTGAAGTCAGAGAGGACAAACATGTGGTTGAACGTGAATGTTATGTTCCTCGTCGGAGTCGGCAGGTCGTTCGTCGGCGTGAGCGACTAGAACATCGTCGGTCTGCTCCCGACGAAGAGATACTTGAAGTCAGCATGCTTCTCAAAGCTTATCGTGACGTTCGCCGTTGTGTATGGCTGATTGTCGTACGACCAGTACGGAAGCGTCACCTCGCGCATCCAGGGGTAGAATACGCGCTCGAGAAGCGGAACCTTCGTGTTGATTATGTTCAGCTGGAACGAGTTCTGGGAGGGCTTGACGAACAGACCATTGACAGGGTACTGCCCAAGCATAGTCTTTATGTCCTCTCCACCCTCATTCTGGAGTCCCGGGACCGTCGCGTTCTGGATGTAATAGCTCAGGTCGAGGACAAGCTGGCTCTCCACGGACTCGTCGTCGGCAAGGAGGTTTCCCCTTGCGACGTAGTCGAGGAACGTCTGGTTTCCTATTTTCTTTCCACCTAAAAACTCATTTCTCAGCTTTATGATGTCGGCGTCGTTCAGAAGAGCACCTATCAGACCTCCGGTAAGGTTGTTCGCAGCGTTGACAGTCGTCGTCTTGACGGCAGACGTTATTCCTCCGACCATCTTGTCGAAGAACCCCTTTTCCCCTGCCTGTGCATCAGAAATGCACGGATAGAATGCGAACGTGCAGTCGAACGTCGCGAGCGGGTCTATCTGCTCGACCCACTTCCCCTGGGACGAGTTGAACTTCGAGAGGAATCCCTGTAGGTTAGACGCCATTACACGAATATGCTCCCAAGTGCACCAACGACCCCAGACACCTACCCGAGCTGTCCAGGAGTCACGTTGAAGTCTATTGCGGAGCAGTTCATCGTGAACGTCTGCACATCACCTCCGCTGTGCTGGAAGGAGAGACCCGAGCAGCTCTTGAGCCTTACGCCGTTGAGCTTTATCGTCGCCCCCCTGTGCTGGTCGTCGCCTATAGCCCTCACGGTAATCGTGTATCCGCTGTTCGTTATCGCACCACCTGAGTCGTTCACGAGGAAGTTCGTCAACGCCGTGTAGATGTACCCGGAGGCGTCGTTTATTACGGTCATGCTGAAGTCATGCTCGTACTCGAAGTTCTGCGGGACCTCGACGAGCTTCCCGTCGAAGTACAGCTGTAGGACGTTCTGCTTGACGCCGGGAGTGGAAATCTGGGAAATGAAGAAGGAAGTCTCGGGAATCGCGGAAAAGACGGCTTCATACCTGCTCGTTATCTGCACCCCGAGAGAGTCCATGGCGGACATGAACTTCTTCAGCGAATTCTCATTCCCGAATCCAGCCTAAATGCTCGACGCCGCGCCTATCAAATTTCCCAACTCAAGACCCATGACCTGACCTCCGGAATATTTACAAAAACCACGGGGGGGACCCCGTGGTTTCATCGACCCTCATTTCGCTTCAATAGGAAATCAGTTAGACCTGGTTCAAGAACGCGCCCGCATTGACGGAGCCCTTCTCGATCTGCCAATACGTGCTCCTGAAGGAGACGGTGAACGTTGAGACACTCGCCTCGGTGTTCGACACCGTGAGGGGTCCGACGTCCGCAATCCTCACACCGACGAGCTTGTACGACTCTGAAATCGTCTCCATGTCGTTGTCGAGGAGGTTGATGCGCATGATGGATCCCGTGTTGAGACGCCTGTCGCCCTTGAGGATCGAGCCACCCTCGATGTCAGGATCCCACGTCTTCGACTGCCACGCGAGGAACGCCCTGCGGATCTCACCGTTCGCGTCCGCGTTGACCGTCATTGAGTGCTCGTTCGTCATCTGCTGGTTCGTCGGGATCGGGAACGGATACCCCTTGAAGGCGACGTCCGCGTAGTTCGTCGTGCGTGAGGGGATTTCGAAGCCCTATCCATACATCGTGATGTCCTTGAGAACTGCATCCACGTCGGAATACCCGGACGTGATGTAAAGCTCGAACATGTTAGTCGTGCGGATCTGGTTCGTACTCAGCTTGTTGAGAAATTCGTTTAGGGCTCGTGCCATTTCTGTTGTCTCCTGTGTCTGTGCAATTATTTACAAATTTTGCGACAGAAGTCATATTTGTCTGTCCAGAACATCGGGTGATTGCGAAAACTGAAGAAATGCTGTGTGGAAAATCACCTATATTTCAATGTTTCCATATAGTATTTTACATTTTCCTCACTTATCCAAAAAAAAATAAATAGAAGTGTACACCACATCGGGAAATTCGGAAATGAGCACACTTTTAGAGAACGTACAGAAGGTCAGGCAGGCTAACGAGGATCTTGGTAATGCAATCGCCTCGCACGGCATAGAAGTACCGGAAAACTCAAGGCTCTCGGAAAAGGCGGGGCTCGTGAAGAGGATTCCGCGTCCTTCAAAATGGGGAAGACCGGCGGACTGGCCGAGGATTGACCTCATCAACATGTACGGGTTGGACTACGACGTCTGCTATCTAATCCTCAGGAAGCCAGAGGACACGGTCAACCACGGTTTTAGATGCAACTGCAGGTCATTCACGAAGATAGACGGTCAGGATTCCACACCAGATTCATGGTTCATCGAGCAGGTTACGGTCTCTGACGACGGCAAGACTGTGACACCGGTCGAGGGAACGCACAAAACATTCGCAAGTTCAGTTTCACACTCGTTTGACTTCCCGGAGGAAGACCCGGCTGGAACACTGTATGCCGTAAGGGTTTCGACTGACATTCCAGGACGTTTCAGCATGAATGTATCGCCGGGTTTTAGCCTATCAATTCCACAGGGTGGGTTCTACAGATCAGGTGTCGTCATGGAGGCTATCGTCAGGAGTCAGTCCTATGAGGCACCTTCTTTCTCGACCGGAACGAAAGAAATTGCAGGACCACTGCACGTCGCATACTATGGATGTAATGCGGGAATACAGGAATTCATCACAAGGGCGATGACCGGTCTCGAGTACCTTGAGATGCGCGAAGGAACAAAGTTTGTCATGTCAAGGCAGTCTCCTGTCTTCGCCTGTCCGTGGACGACGTTCGACTATGACGACGACACGGTGTTCGTGATGAAGGACGACTACATGACGGAAAATGACACCAGGAGGTTCTGTCCTGACAGCTCCGGGAAGCTTCAATACCTTGACAGGATAGTTAGGTATGACGATGGACAGCCTGTTGATTGGTCAAACTTCGGCGTTAGCCATGCGATGAGCGGGTATAAGTTCATGGGCACGCTGACGCTACCAGAAAACTACGGAAGGAACTCAACAAGCATATCATATGCATTCGCGAACATTCCATATCTCCAAAAGGTTGTCCTGCCAAATGGATTCGGTTCCAATGCGACAGTTTCCACCTACACGTTCTTCTTTGACATCTCACTCATTGAAGTCATTCTCCCTGACGGTTGTGCCTCGCTCTCGACAAGCATCGCGCAGTTCTTCTACAAGTGCTACTGCCTCACGAAAATCCACCTTCCGAAGGGATTTGCGCAGAACTCGACAAATAACAACAACTGGATTTCAGAATGCGGGTACCTGACGACAATCACAGGAGAGCCGAACTTCAAGGTTAGTGTCCAGCTGTCGTCGTGCCCGTTGCTGACGCATGACTCATTGATGGTCGTCATCAACGGGCTTCAGGTGGTGGAAACGAAACAAATTTTGACCTTGGGAACGACCCTTCTCGCAAAACTTTCGGATGATGAAAAGAAAATCGCGACTGACAGGGGCTGGACATTGGCTTAAGCCACTTCTTTCTCAAGTTCAAGAAGGACATGTTCAGGAACAACAAGTTCAGAATTTCCAAGCTCACCGATCTTGACGTACAGTGAATTCAACACAGATTTCCTCACTGAAACTGGAAGTTTCCTGAAATCACACAGAAACCTCTTCAGTCCAAGAGTACAGAAATCAGCAGGAAGAACGCATTTCCTGTCGACGAAACCGGGCGGATACTTCTGCTCAAAATCATAGTCAATGTCGAAAAGGCTCTTTACGGTTTCCGTTGAAAGTTGCACGAAATACGGAATCCTTACGACACGGTAGCCAGAGCCAGTATACAGTTCGTCCTTCAACACGTCGTCGAGAACACCTTTAGCCGTCGTGTAATGTGCATAACCGTCAAACTCAACAATGAGTTTCAGCTCGTCGTTCCTGTAATCAGGTCTCTTCCTTCCGAGAAACGGCTTGTCGTGGACAAACTCCTTCATGAAAATCTCATGTAATGCGACTCTAAGACTGCTTTCCGTTAAATACTCGGTCATGGAACAAAGTATACATTATCTGAATTCAAAGTCAACCGTTTTTTCAAAAAAGAAAGACCCACGCTCACGCATGGGTCTTCTTCATTCTGAGTTCCTTGTTCCTCAGTTCATCTCATCCCACGAACCGCCTGTTCCGATGGCATAGAAGTCGATGAGAATGAACTCAGACGTCTTCGTCGGCTTCAATCCAACCTTGACCTTCAGCTCGCTGTTGTCGATGGTGTTCGCGTCGTTAATCTTGTCATCGCATATGAGCTTGTAGTCATATAGACCGCCACCGCACTTCACCTTGTAGAAGATTGGGTCAAGCGTGTCGATGAGACGCTGACGCGTATACGCGGTATTCCCTTCATATACGAAGTAGCGAGCCACCTTGAACGTCTGCCTTTCAAGACGAAGGAAGAGACGCCTCACATTGACCCTGTCGAATGCGCTCGGTTTAACCTGAAACGTCTTCTGTCCCTCGAGGACGATGCCGTCTGTCGGATAGTTGATCGCGTAGTTCCAGTTCTTCTCGTAGATCGTTCCAGCCTGTTTAGCGGTCGGGGAGAACGCGACGTCCGTTGCCGTCACGAGACCACGGTTCAGTCCAGCGGGAGCGTCCCAGTAGTTCGCATAGGTGTCTGTGTAGATGTAGACACCCATAGCCTTGATCGACGGCGGGCACCAGAAGAAGTCACCAGTGAACTCGTCAGCCACCTCGAACCAGTCCATGTACCCTGCGCCGTAGTTCGTGTTGAGCCCGGTCATGAACTTGACGTATGGAAGGATGTTCGCGTCGATGCTGTTCGTCGGTTTCGAAGGACGGACGATCTTCTTCTGACCGTCAATCACGAGCGGACGTAGACCGTCGGCTATGAACATGCAGTCCTTGCGGACGTTCTTGCAGAAGTTGTCAAGCTTCTGCTCGACAGCCTTCCACGTCCTGACCGCGCTGTCGTTCGAGTTGATCTTCCAGAGCGAGCATGCCGTCGCGCCGGTAGCCTCGTTGACCATCGCGTTGAGGTCGTACCTGCCCTTTCCGCCGTAGACCTTCTTTATGAAGGAGCCGATGTTGGCGAGACCGGCGTCGACAACGATGTCAATATCGCGCTCGTTCACGTCGGAAACCTTGTCGAAGCAGCGATTCATGCCCTCGTAGAGCGAGCGGTCGAGGGATATGTCCTCTTCCGTCATGTACGAGTAGAATCCGAGCGAAGCCGCGTTGTCGGTTGGTTTGGAGACGATCATGTCGCACTCCTCGATGTACTGCTTCTTGTCGGATGCCGTGTTGAAGCAGTTCGAGAAGACGTTGATGTACTCCGACGTGTCGTTGACGATGGTGTCGATGAACGTCGTCATGCCCGTGTTCGGGTCGACGTCGTCCTTGTAGAGGGAACCGACGAACGCCTCGACCGGCTCGAAAGCGATTTTGTTGCCCTCGGACGGGTCGATGTACGTCTTGAAGACGACGATGCCGATTTTCTTTAGGTGCGTCCTGTCGAAGCCCTCGCTCGTCTTGTCGAGCTCAATCGTGTTGAAGAACGAGTTCGCAACCTGTGAGATGGTCTCGGGAATGTCGTCGTCACCGTCCTCCGCGTGGATTCCAGCATATCCGTCGAGATACGCATAGAGCTTCGAGACGGAAACCTGGCAGTCTCCAATCGTGCTCTCTGAGGTGATTCTCAGACCTTCGAGACTTTTGGCTTCGGACGAGAGCGAGTCGGAGTTTAGCTCACCCGCAATCTCGAGCATCTGAGCCTTGACGGCATCGACAGCCTTATCGATCTTGTCCGGCCATTCGCCTATCTTCTCCGTAGGAGCACCTGAAAGGGAGTTTTTCGCGTAATACGTGTCAATGATTTCCCCGAATCCAGAAACGGTCGTGTCCTCCTTCAGCTGATCCTGGACGAGCATCATGCAGTCAAAAAGCGTGTCGTTTATTTCGCCAATCGTCTCGAGCTGCGGAATAAGACCTTTATACTTGACGCGGAAATGCTTGTATACGGAGTTCAGCTGCTCGACGAGATCCGTGTTGTAGAGGACTGACATGCTCTTGTCGTTGTCATCAGGATTCGTCGCGTCACCTGCGAGGATTCCGCCAGTCGCGCCACGGAGCGTGTCGATCTTTCCGAGTGACTCGTAGAACTTGACGCGGTATGGCTCGACGTCTATGAGGGACTGCGTGTAGAGTGCGTTCGCCGCAGTCGTGACGACCGGGACTATTCCGAGAATCTCCCGCTGCTGACCCTTGCGTGAGTCGGCGTCAATCATCTTGTATGTCGCACAGGTCTTGTCGACGATGACGAAGTTGTTGCGTCCGACCTTCTCCTCGTGCGTCCTCCATGCGTCGACTGATGCGGTGTCGACGAGATAGGGGGTTTCAGCCGAGTCGATGACGTATGCGTGATTTATCGACTTGTCAAAGTCGTGGATCTCGTGGAAATACCCCTTATCCTGGAATTCTTCGTAGTTCTTCTTGAACTGGACGTTGTACTTGTGTGCGACCATCTTGTCGCGAGCCTGGTTGTCGTACGGAAGACGGGCGCAGTAGAGGACTCCGTTCTGGTTCATGACCTCCATGCAGGCGTTGAAGAAGTACCTCTCAGCCTCGTTGTCCGGCTCACCGTAGTAGTTAAGCCACGCAGTCCTCGAGGAGAACTCCATTGGGACATACGGTTCGCCCTTGTTGGCAAAACCCATGACAAAGCACTTCGTGCCGGTCTCAGTCTTGACGTACTGGGACCTGTCAATCTCTTTTATCTCAACACCGGGGCTCGTTATTGTTCTCATTTTCCGTCCTTTGCAGTCGTTAAATCGTTATTCTCCGATATTTACAGAAATGTTTCAACCCTTATCAAAGGTTTCCGACCGTCACTTCCTCGACGGAAGCCCCCTGTGACGTGCAGATGAAGTTCATGATTATGAACTCAGCTGATTTCACAGGCATGACACCGAAAGCGCAGTGAAGCTCGTTGTTGTCAATCGTGTTTGCGTCGTTGTTCCTCCCGTCGCAGACTATCCTGTACTCGAGAATCCCGAATCGGCTCACGGCGTCGTCGAATATCGGTGTCATCGTGTCGACAAACCTCTGCATCATGTAGTCCGTTATTCCCTCGTAAGTGAAGAACTTGGCGCGATACCTGACAGCATCCTCAAGACCGAGGAAAAGACGCCTCACATTGACCCTGTCGAAAGCCGTCCTGTCGACCTGGAACGTCTTCTGCCCCTCGAGGACGATGCCGTTTATCGGGTAGTTGATGGCGTAGTTCCACGATGCGTTGTAGATAGCCCACGACTGCCTGTTCGTCGGGTTGAAAGCCGTGTCTACGACGTCGTTCGGGAGAACGCCACGGTTCAGACCCGCCGGGGCGTTCCAGTAGTTGGAGTATGCGTCCGTGTAGAGGTAGACCCCAGACGCCTTTATGGACGGCGGGCACCAGAAGAGGTCTCCCGTGTGCGCGTCGATGCACCTGAACCAGTTGCAGTACCCTGCTCCGTACGAGGAGTTCACGATTCCTGAGATGTACTTCAGCTTCGGGTGAATCTGGTTCTCAATCGTGTTCTGTGGACTCGAGTCGCGCACGAGCTTCTCGTCTCCCTACAGGCAGAACGGGCGCGGAGCGTCTGCGATGAACATGCAGTCCTTGCGGGCGTTCTTGCAGAAGTTGTCGTACCTCTGTATGACAGCCCTCCACTCGAACGTGTGCGTCGCAGAGTTCAGCGTGTGCCTGTATGCTATTTTCGACATGTTGTCGTAGTATCCGCGCTCCCTCTGGTAGACCGACTTGATGAACTGCCCGATGTTGGACACACCTGCATCTACGAGAATGTCGATGTCTGAGGTGTTTATGTCTCGGTTCCTGTCGAGAATGTAATCTATTGCCCCGTTTATCGAGTTCTTGACCGAAATGAGCTTGTCGCTGTCCGAAAGGTAGAGACCGAGCGAGACCGCGTCATTCTGCGAGGCTATGAAGATCGAAGCCTTGTCCGTGTCGTAGAGCTTGACGTTCCCGTTCTCGGAGAACCTGACGTTGCTGAAACACCTGATGTACCTCGAGTTCTGGTTTATCAGCGTGTCGAGGAAAATCGAGGACTTAGTCAATGGATCGACAGCCTTCCTGTTCAGCGAGCCGACGAACGTCTCCACTGCGGAGAACGAAATCATGTTCTCGTTCGACCTGTCGACAAACATCTGGTAGACGATGACGCCGACCCTCTTCAGGAGATCCGTGTCGTAGCGTCCGTCCCTCTGCGTTATTTCCGGGAAGAGCATCGCCGCACTCCTCGAAAGGGTCATCTGACCGTCCATAACGCCATTCTCGCCTCCGATGTCCTGCGTAAAGCCGGTTATCGTCTTCGCGTCGTTGTTGAGCCCTGTGAGATCGTTGCTGACATCAGAGAATCGCTCTATCCCGTCCTCGTCGACGTAGGTGTACCTGTTTAGCGACTTGACGTTGCTGACCGTCCCGACTGCTGAGTAGTCGATGTTGCTCTGGTTCGAGCGCCAGAGCTGGTTCTGGACGTATAGCGCGTTCGCAGCAGTCGTGACGACCGGGATGACACCTGCGTACTCGAGGTTTTTGTTCTCGAACGTGTCGACCTAGTACCTCGACCTCGTTATGTCAACGAACACGATCCTGTTGCTTCCGACGGCAAGCCTGTTGGTCTGGAGCTTGTCGAACGTCTCGATGTCGAGCATTCCTGACATCTTCCCGTCAGACCTTCCTATCGACCTTATACCGAGGTAAGTCTCGAGAGAGCCGTCAGCTGGCTTCAGCTCGGTGAACTTCGTGTAGAGCTTCTGGTTCTTCAAGAATGCGTCTATCACGAGAAGGAGCTTGTCAATCCTGTCCTTGAACTCCTGAGCCTTCTTCCTTGTCGAGATGAGTATAGCCTTGTCGACGGAATAGTCCTCCTCGTAAACGAGTCCGGAAAGCAGATCCTGTAGGTTCTCGAGAGACGAGACATAGTAGTTGAGACCCTTCGTCTTCGCAAACATCTCCACCGCGTTGCTGGCTGTCGAAAGCTCCGTGGCGAGAAGCTTCTACAACGCGTCGAAATCCTCTAGATCCTCTTCCGAAATCCCGTACATTTTGTCGAGGTCACGTACACCTTCAGGATTCTCAAGGACGCTCAGGAGGACTCCGTACTGGTCGTTCTGCCAGTTGTTGCGGAAGAGGGCGTCGAATGTTCCGTAAAGTTCGTATGGGACGTTTGCACGATCCCTCACGAACTCGATGAACTCAAGCGGAACGTCCGTCTGTATTGAAAGCGTGTTGAATATCCCGCTGAATTCCTACCCTTCCACTGTCGGATTGACGATGAAGTCGATGACATTCTGCTCGTTGAAATCCTTAGAAACGGAGCTCAGTTCAACGGCAACGGTCTTCGCTATCTCGTAGGGGTCGCTCAGTTGCGTCAGACGTGCATCAACCTCGTACGTCGTGAAGGCGAACTTGTTCATCGAGGGATTGTCGTACGGGAGCTTCGTACACCTGAGGTTTCCTCCGCGAGCCATCACCTCGTTTGCGGCGTTGTAGAAGTACTTCTCAGCCTCGTTCGTCGGGTATCCGTATGTCGCGGCGAACTGGGTCATCGAGCCAATGTCCATTGTCGCATAGTCCTGACCCTTGTCGGCGAAGCCCATGAGAAAAACCGTCGTGTTGACGATGCTGTTGTCCTGCTCGTTGCCGTATGCGGAGCGGTCTATCTCGTTCACCTCAAGACCTGGAGCCTGTATGATTCTGCCCATTTTACGAATACCTTGATTTTTGACCAGAAATATTTACGTTTTTGGTTGTTTCCGTGGTTTTCGTCAAAAATAGGCTCGAAACGAGTTTTTCTTAAAAATATCTGAGAATTGTATGGATTTCGGATTAGGGTACACCTGCATGGATGGCGTTCCACCCCGTTTTTCGGACTAATTATTACTTGATAATGTTTATATAATGATGTTAACGTGCGGAAGTATCACATTTAGATAACTTAGACATGTGAACATCAACAACAAGAAACATGATTGACAACCGTACAGCTGTACGGTATACTGTTGAACATATGAGATTTGAAAGACAAGTGAAGAAGATAGAAGTTGTCAACAACAAAAGAAAGTAATTAAAGTATAGCATTTTCTGTTCAAAAAGTCAAGTGAAAATTTCTTAAAATACGTCTTTTGAATTGGTGGTTTTATCGCATATTTTGTTGTTTTAATGTGAAAACTTTATAAATTTGTTGAATAAAAGAATTGAAAATATTTTTTAACTTCACTGGAAAACAGTTTAATTCAGACAATCAATACTTTAGAAGACATAAGTCAACTACCCGCCGACTGAAGATGGCTGAGTTTCCTCGGCTGATTGACTATGAAAAATATCACACCTTTCAAGGTGTGACTAGTTCACGGACGCTTCGCAGACAAGCTGCAAAGCGTGGGGAAACAGGAGATGTCTGACGACGAGAAAATGTGATATTTTCCTTGATTTTTCAACAAAAATATGTTATAATACTTGTATGGAACCCGAAAAGAAAGAATCATCCGGTAGCAGGGACGTGTTCTCGTACAAGGAGGAGCTTGAGGATGACGTAAGGCTCACCAAGCAGAACCTTCTCGAGAAGTCACTCATGGTATCTGGCATAAGGACGAAATGGCTTGGATACTATTTCACGGAAAAGAACCTTTCTGACCGAATGAAGAGGGGTAGGGAGAAGATCCTGAAGGAGCTCAACGGAAAGAACCTCTCATATTCCGACCTGAAGATGAAGAGCAACGACATCCTCACGAAGAAGGATCCGAGATTGCAGAGGCTTGACGAGCTTATGAGGCAGAACAGGGACAACATCGACTTCATCGAAAGGGCTATGAACGTACTTTCCGACATGATCTGGCAAATCAGGACAAGCGTTGAGCAGGTGAAGCTGGAGAGGATGTGACGATGTCCAACGATCCGAAAATCCCAGTTGCAATAAACCTGTACATTTGATTTCTTTTGGATAAGACGGAGTCCACAAATGTAGAAGCGCAAGTTCATCAGACCGATTTCCTCGTACGAACGCTACGAGGATCCTGTCGACACCGACATGTTCCCGATAGGAAAGACATTCCGCATATCGTATTCAATACCTGTCGGAAAGGCAAGGTTGAGCTGCCTGAACGAACGGGATCTCGAGGAAATCAGGGAGTGCTATTCCGAGGAGAACAAGAACGCATACTTCATCCAGCTCCACGGCTACAACGTCGAGCGTAGGCATTACGTCATAAACCAGTTCGGGTACTTCCCGATAGGCTTCACGCTTGAGATTCTCCGCTACATAAAGCTGAAGTTCGGCTCGCTTTCGCAGGTCGCCATGTCCGATGGCTTCAGGAGGCTCATGGACGAGAGGATCGTCCCTCTCAAGAAGCAGTTCGGCTGTCTCTCGAAGGACGATCTCGAAATTCTCTGCGTAAGCGACGACTCCGGGATGAACGAGAGGCGTGTTTCCGAGGGAAAGACACCGTATGGGTTCCGTTCGTACCAGGAATGTGCGATACGGAGTCTCCTGTTCGGCGGGTGGGGAAGGGGAATCATCGAGGTCGGCACTTCCGGTGGGAAGACTTTCATCCTCGGAAACCTCATCTACAACATCTGGAAGCAGGTCAACGCAAACGCGAAGGTCCTCGTCCTCGTCCCGAACAAGCAGCTCGTCTACCAGATGCGGAACGACTTCGTCGAATACGGTTTTCCAGATGACTGCATGACGCTCTTCACGAGGCTCACGAAGGGAGACAAGCCATATGACGCAAACAGGAACCTGATAATAGCGAACAGGCAGTACGTCTTCACGAACATTGACAGGCTTCCTCCGATAGACGTCCTCATTTGCGACGAGGTGCATACGGCTATAGCAGAAAGGACACGGAACTGCATCAACACACTTGACCCCATACTCAGGTTCGGGTGCACTGGGTCAGTTCCTCGGGGAAGGTTCGAGAGGTGGTCTCTCATGTCTGAGTTCGGGAACGTCGTCTACTCGAAGCCCGTCGGCGAGTTGCAGAGGGACGGATTCGTCTCGAAGATGAAGCTCATCCAGATAAGCGTAGTCGACTCGAACGTCGAGGGAAACAGGGATCTTCTCTTCCACGTCAACGCGAAGCACAAGTACAATCCGGACGAGAACGGGTATTCCGAGATACCGTTCAACGCAGCGCACAACGCAGAGCACGACTACTGCGAGAAGTACTACAGGGATCTCTACAAGCCGGTTCTCGAATACATCGGTAAGTTCGACTCGAACACGCTGCTTCTCTTCGGGAGGATAGAGATGGGGAAGAACCTGACTGAGCTTGCAAGGGAGCTTCTGCCTGACAGGAAGGTTCACTACATCGACGGAAGCGTACCCGTCAAGGATCGTCTTGAAATCACCAACTGCATGGAGAACAGCGAAAGGAACGTCCTTTTCGCAGAATTCGCGACGTTCTCCACCGGAATCTCCGTCAAGAACCTTACGAACCTCGTCTTCGTCGGGGACACGAAGTCGCTTGTCAGATGCCTACAGTCAATCGGGCGAACGCTCAGGCTTCACAAGGACAAGGACTACGCGAGAATCATCGACGTGTCGTTCAAGGACTTCAAGTACAGCCAGCGTCACCTGAGGGAAAGGCTCATGATCTACCGTGATCACTACGGCAAGGAGCCTGACGAGAAGCTGTTCTTCAGGATTTAAGAAGAGAAAAAAGAAACGGACCGCGAAACGGTCCGTTGTCTTTCAACAGGAATCAGCTTCGATCAGTCGCGGATGAACAGCTTCTTGTTAGCCTGGACGAACGCGCTGATGTTCTTGATCGACTCCTGGAGCTGCTCGCTCTCGTCGTCTTCGTCATCCTCGTCGTCCTTATCCGCATCTTCAGGCTTCTCCTCGGCTGGCTTGTCTTCCGGTTTGTCTTCATGCTTATCCTCACCTTCCTCTTCACCCTCCTTGATGTCGAGGACTTCAGAGGCGCAGCGGGCTTCCTTCTTCGACTCGCCCTTCACGGGCTCTTCTCTCTGCTCATCATTCTTTTCACAGTCGTTCTTGTCGCATTCGTCAACCTTCTCGGTCTTCTCCTCGGCTGGCTTTTCCTCTTCGGGCTTCTCACCGGACTCTTTACCCTTTGGAGCGTCCTCTTTCTTTTCCCCGCCGTCGGTCTCGTCGTCTTCCTTGAAAAGCTGAGATGCGCTCATGACGGGAGTGTCGGATTCGTCAGTCTTCTCTGCTGTATCGTCGTCCTTATCCGCATCTTCAGGCTTCTCCTCGGCAGACTTTTTCTCTTCAGTGGTTTCCTTTCCGTCTCCGTCCTTTTCAACTTCAGGCTTCTCGTCTGACTCCTCGACGTCATCCTTGGTCGGTACGTTCTCGTCTCCGCATTCGTCAACGTCCTTATCGGAATCCTCTCCGGAATCTTCATCGTCATCCTTGCCGAAGAACTCGTCAGCCGTCAGGTACTTGTCGTTCTTGTTCTCTGGCTTCTCGGCCGGTTCGGTCTCGTCATCGTCAGCCTCGGAGAACTCGGCTTTCGTAGTGTCGTCAGCCTCCTTCTCCTGCTCCTCGCCAGCATCCTCGGTGTCGGCATCCTTCTCTCCGCAGAGCGACTCGTAAATCGCCGTGAGCTTCGAGTTTTCCTTCTTGATGGCTTCCCTGTACTCTTTTAGTATGTCAAGGTATTTCATGTTCAAATTCCTCAGTAGAATTCCTGTTGACGATATTTACACGAAAATCTCAAAAACCTCAGCAAAGCTTGATCATCTTCCTGCTCTTGTTTCCGAGACGGCAGTAGAGGTGGTCGTTCAGGGACATGAGGACGGTGTTCGACTCCCTGAACTTGTAGTAGAAGTCGCCGCCCTCGTTGTTGTCCTTCCTGTCGTACGTCGTGTCTATGAGGCTGTTCAGACAGTACTCGACCTCACCCTTCGTGATGCTCTCGTCCTCGCATATCCTCTGTGATATGTTGTCGAAATTCACAAAATAGAGCGCGTTGTCGGTTGATTTTATATATTGGAGCCCAGACTGCACGTAGTTTTCAGCTATCGGCTTCTCTGGTTCAGAACACGTTATCCTGTGGCATTTCCTCTTTGTGTCGACAAAGACGAGATCGTATCCGTCAGTCCCGAGCCTCGAATTGTCACCGAACTCGTGTATCATGATGAGAGAACCGTCGTCTACGAACTCGTATGCGTGTTCGTCTGGATGGTAGTCCCTCTCCGCCGCATCCTTGTCGTGCGTCTCGTACTTCCTCTCGTATCCGCCGTAGACGGCGTCGTTCGCGTTCTCGTCGTACTGCCCGACCTGCTTCGCAATCATCTCGTCGGAGTTGTTGAGGAAGTCAATCCTCTCGTTCCACCTCTCGTTAGCCTCGTTCATCTCCGGGAAGTCCTCGCCGGAGTTGACGTACCTGCGAGCCTTGCACTTCCAGACGTACCTGTGGAGAAGAGGGTTTATCCCGTCGGATGCTATGTTCTTGTCGTTGCAGTCCGTAATCTCAAACTGCTGACGGTTCTTCTCGTCGGGGAAGTCTATGGTAACGATGTCCCCGACGTCAGGATGTATCATATCGAGGTACTTCCCGACTTTCGTGAGATCGTGGAAGAGGACTGCGCCGTGGAGCTTCCCGTGCAGGACGAACCTCTCCCTGCGCCCGTCGTCCACCCTGCTCACATGGTATGTCAGAAATAAGACTTGGTCAATGAACTCGTGCGTCACGAAGCTGTGCATGAACGACTTGTAGATCGTGTCGTTCGCTGGAAACCTGAGGTTCACGTCTCCGTGCTGGTACGGGTGGCACATGACGGTGTATTCCCTGTCGAGCTCATACGGCTCGAGCTTCACAGAGAACCTTCCGCTCAGGATGTCGCTCTCGTATGTTGTCGGGACGCCGTACCCTATTCCGTACGGGAAGATGTCGTCCGAGAGGTAAGACCGTTTGGTTTGTCCGTCCACCCCATACTCGACGTAGTCGGATATGACGGCTGGGACGTCCATCAGGAACGTCTGCTCACGTATCGGGTATTCCTTCAGCTGTCCCATCTTCCACGCGAGCTCACATGCGAAATCCCTCGTGTCGAAGTAGAAGTTGACGTCCATGTTCGGGATTACCCCGTACTTCTGCAACTGTATGACATCCTGCTCGACCTCCATGTATGTCACCATGTCTGCGGAAATCGAGTAGTCCGGTCTCGAGTCCTCCCCGTATGCGTGGAGAAGAAGCGAATTCTCGTCAAGCACCGTCCTGAACTGCTCGAGGTACGGTGTCTTGATCTTGTAGTAGTTGCAGTCTATCCCGTACTGGCGGAGTATGTCGCGGTAGTAGTTCCCGACCATCTTGGCTTCCTCCTCAAGATGCTGCCTCTTCATGTACCGGATTTCCTCTATCTTCGACTGCCTGACTGACATGGTTAAAAATATTTACGGATTTACACTTGACAAAAAACACAAAAAATGATACAATACTGCATAAAAAAAGGATTATCACTATGAAGAAATCACTGATTATCGGAACAATTGCACTGGCTACTGCGCTAACCGGATGCAAGACGACGACACCTCCGTCCGTTGAGTCTGTCGTTAAGCTCGGAACAGCAGTCGGGTACACGACGGCTTACGTCCTCAACACGAAAGCCAACATAGACGCAAACACGCGCGCGACTATACTTGATGTCGTCACGAAGCTCAACAGCGTCGTCCCCAACACGAACGAGACGTTTTCAGCCAAGTGGACGCCAATAGCAAAGGAGGCTCTCGACGCATACAGGGACAATAGTGGCAACGCGATTCCGGAGCCGACGAAGGCGCTCACACTCGACGTCTTCGGATATGTCGCGAGCGTCTTAGACTTCTATGTCGACAAGAAGGGCTATCGCCAGTACAAGGACATCGTGTCCGTCTGGTCAAACTCTTTCTGTGACTCGTTCCTTGCGGCATTCGGGAAATCGGAGGCTTTCGCCGCTTCTCGAAAGAACGAGGAATTCGACCGGGAAATCTATGAAGAGATCCTGAAGCTGAAACGCTGAAAGACAGATTTGTGTAGTCGAAGACCGGACGGAAGTCCGGTCTTTTTGTTTCAGCCTTCCATCAGTCCACCCCATGTTTTTGGAACGTTACGTCTTAACTCTTCAGAGCAAGAGTTAAAGCAGTCTGATGTGTTAAGCCATGTTTTTGACCGGTCTTCCCAAAGGATTTTTCCCATATTCGGACCTGGATATAGATATACGTTTCCTTGGAATACCGGACCAACATCTATTATCCTGGCGGAAAATCCATTTTGCGGAAGCATATCATCGACAGTTCTTTTTCCGACAGAAAATAGTTTTTTGCTATTGTTGATTGAAAGGGCTTCTTTCAGAGAATGTCCTCCGTTCTGCCGTGTGTTGAAGTACGAAGGAAGCCTGAAATCAGTCCAAAGTAACGAAAAACACTGTGTGAATGTTCCGAAAATTTTCTATATGTTCGAAGAGAACACATTGAAGAAATTCTTAACCTGGACAAGATTGTAGTCATATGCGAAAAGATTCACCCAATATATCGCATTTTGGAATATTTTTTTATTAAAATCCCTTGTTATGTAGAGCATTCTTGGGGCAAAACCGCAGAAACAGTCAGTTGTTATTAAGGATTGGGATGTATTGTGGTGTGGTTTGAAAGAACTTTGCATTAGATTGTATTTTCCTAATGTACCATCAAAAACAATCCTTTTCGTCAAATTGTCCGCTTTCATGTTTCCATAAAGGATGTGGCTTATGCCAGAACCGTGTCCAAGATAGAAATAGCTATTTCCATATACCTTCACTGTGTAAATTTTTACTTTTTCATTCTCAGGAAGTCTATATTTGTGTGCTACAGTTATCACATGCTGAATCCACTCTCCATCAGAAGGATTCTCATGTATACCGTCGGAGCAGAATTGCTGCTCTGGATCCGTTCCATACCACGAAGCAAGAGTGTCAGTGTTCTCTTTCTCAAAATAGAAATCCAGGTCCGGGTGGATTTTACCGTCGTAATTCGTATCTTTGTCGAGCGTCTTGGTGAATGGCATGTTTTTAACATTGCACATGAGTGTTTTTTTTGTGCCGTCACCCCAATCTATGAGTATGTTCAAATCAGACCTTTTTATTGATGTCTTCAAGATAAACGCATGAATTTGTCCAGGTTCAACAGAATACGAATATGTCTCATAACATCCATTTTTAAGGTATTCATTTTCCATGTGTCCAGCCTAAAGCTCAACCACATGCGGCATCACGTCAAATGACGTGAAGTTATCAGTGCTGGAACATACTGCGAAACGCTCTTCTGCATAATCATAGGACAGTATCTTATGATCAAGTTTACAATCTTGTAGAAACGTGTATCTATTCATTGTGTTTTCTCCAGATACATGGAATTCAAGAGTGAGGAATTCCTGAGCGCATACCGAAAGAGATTCTGGTCATGCTACGGAACGTTGAGACACGAAGGTCGCACATTTTAGGGTGTGGATAGTTCACTTCACTTCACTGACTGCGTAGTTCAGCCTGTCAGCCTCTTCAGTATGGCAATGGCAAGTTCCTTCGTCAGGTACTTGACCCACTCCCAAATCGTCTTCTTCTGCTCTGGAGTCAGCTGTACAGGCTCCTTCTCATCAGCTTCAACATTCTTCGTTTCTTCCATTTTCAAATCCTTACGTCCTTCAGGTACGCAACGTACATGAGCTCCTTCAGGTAGTCCTCCCACTTCATGAGGGCGAAACCCTTTGCACCGAACGAAGTACCCCACTGGTTCAGTATGTACACGTATTCCCCGTCATAACCACAGAGGTTTACCGCATGTCCGCCTATGTTGTCGTCCCTGTGCTCGATGACGACATTCCGCTCGTTGCAGTCGTACCACCCGGACGTGATGCTGAAGCCAGCCTGTATGATGTCGTGGCGGTGGATCAGGAACTTCGTCGTCTCTATCGTGTTCTCGTCCTTCTCGTTGAAGTACGTCCCGATTTTCGCGTCCACCATGAACTCGAAGTCAGGAACGTCCTTGCAGAGCTGGATTACTGACTTCAGGGACTCTTCGAGATACGTACCTTCCATGTCGATATCGCCGTCAAGCTTCTTCGCGAGAGCGTAGACCTGGTGTGAGTCGAACTGGAGGAGCTTTCCCGTAGCCTTCCAGTAGAGGGACTCGACCAGCGTACAGGCTGAATACCCTGCGCAGTGCGGTGTCTCGCCCTGCTAGTCAGTCGGGGCGCAGAGCTGCCTGTTGTCTATCCTGAGAGGGTTAACGATCCCCGTTATGTCGACGTATGAACCGTCCCTATCTATCTTGTAGTAGTCGGAAATTATCCTGATGTCGCCCTTGTATGCGTTGATGAAGTCCCTGTTGTCCATTCCTCACCTCCACGTGGTCCTGTTTGTCGGAAACATGAAACCCTCCCAGACGTAAGCCTCATCGGTGAACGACGATGGTGATGTCACGATTGTTCCACGTGGAACATTCCTGTCGAACTTTTCCGTCGAGCAACCGTGCAGTGCAAGAACTGCAAGCGAAATCGCGATGATCTTCAGGATTTCCATGACTTACCTCAGCATTTCAGGTATGCGCCCACGTTGCAGGCGAGAAGTAGAGTCTTCAGGTTGTTCATGTGCTCGACCTCGTCGTAGTACATCTCGAGTATCAGAGCCTTGAAAACCTGCGGAACGTTCTCGTCGTTCAGGACCTCGGCATACGACTCTATCGCAAGCTCCTCAGACTCAACGGCGACTCCGATGCAGTACTGCGCGTCTCCGCCCCTCTTGAACTTCATGAGCTTCACGGCGCGTTCGTCAGCCCTCTTCGCATATTCCTCGAACCTGCACGGTATCTCTATTCCGTTGGCTATCGCGAAGTTTGCGAGCTTCGTGAAGTGGTCGAGATACTCGTCGTTCGCGTTGTCGTTGAACATCTTCGCGATTGTCTCCCTCGCCTCGTCCGTGCATGCGATGACGAGCGAACGGTAGAGCTCCGTCGCAATCCACTCCTCGGAAATAAGCTTTCCGATTACCTTCTGAAGTTTTTTCTCGTTTTCCATCTCAGTTTTCCTTGACGTTCTTTAGAACCCTTGAAAGCGTCCTGTTGGAGAGAACCCACACGGACTCCCCCTCCTGTAGCTCAATTCCACCGACAGCCCTGTGGAAATCGTTCGTTGACATGAAGTGACCCTCCCACGGCTTCGTCGTCTCTACCTTCGGCTCCACGGTGAACGAAATGCACCCCGGAAGCGCGGCAATCAGCATGACAACAATCAAATCTCGCATCATTTCCTCCTCAAGTCAAGAAGATCGTCCAGTGAACCTTCGTTGCACACCTTGTCTGCACATTTGTTAAACTCCTGTGCTTTCTTTTTCTTTTTCTCCTGAATCTGGTCCTTTTTCATCATTATCAGAAAGCTCAGGAAACTCGAAAGCAGGGACACGAACTGTGCCACAAGCTTCACCCCAACGGTCTTCAGGATATTCAGAATGATCGTCCACATGAAAAATATTTACGGTTTCCGCGTTTTTCGGGGATCCATTCGGTATACTACTGAAAAGAGAACATCAGAAAGAGGAAAGACATGGAGTCAATTGTCAATTACGGTGAAGATGTGAACCAGAAGTTCCTTTCGGGAGTCGAGAAGCTCTCCAAGGTCGTTGGGTCGACGCTCGGCGCAAGGGGTCGCAACGTCGCAATCGAGACTCCGCGAGGCGTCCACTGCACGAAGGACGGAATCACGGTCGCGTCCTACTTCACGCTCAAGGATCCAATCGAGAACATGGGCGCAAACCTCGTCCGCGAGGCTTCAGCAAAGACGAACTCCGAGTGCGGAGACGGCTCTACTGGATCAATCATCCTCACGGAAGCCATTTTCAAGAACGGATTGAAGCACATCTCTCTCGGCGCGAATCCAGTCCAGGTGAAGAACGGCATCGAGAAGGCTTCAAAGAAGGTCATCGAGTTCGTCAAGTCGAAGGCTATCCCGATTTCGACCAAGGAGGAGATCAAGCAGGTCGCAAGGGTCTCCGCAAACGGAGACGACGAAATCGCCGAGGTTATCGCCGACATCTTCCAGAAAATCGGCAAGAACGGTACGATTCGTGTCGAGGACGGTTCATCGTCTATGGATTCCAAGGTGGTCGAGGGCATGGTTTTCGAGGATCGCGGATATGTCTCGCCGTATTTCGCGAACAACGAGGCTCTCGAGTGCTATATGGACAATCCCTTCATCCTGATAACAGACAAGCGTCTCACGAACATCAACGATCTCATCCCGATCCTCCAGCAGGTCTCGAAGACTGGACGCCCGCTTCTCGTGATCGGCGAGGACATCGAGGGAGACGTCCTCTCGACGCTCGTCCTGAACAGGCTTCGCGGAGGTCTCACGATCTGTGCCATCAAGGCTCCTTCGTACGGGGACTACCGCAAGGGAATCCTGAACGATCTCGCCGTCATCACTGGTGGTCAGCTCGTTTCGGAGGACACGGGCTTCAAGCTCCAGGACGTGACAATCGACAACGGAATGCTAGGACAGGCTAAGACGATCACCGTCACGAAGACTTCCACTGCAATCATCGGCGGGAAGGGCGACAAGCAGAAGATTGACGAGCTTGTCGAGAAGCTCACAACCGAAATCGAGAACACGAAGGATGAGTTCCAGGTAAAGAAGCTCCGCGAACGCCTTGCGAAGGTCTCCGGCGGAATCGGAATCATCATGTGCGGTGCTCCAACTGAATCAGAGCTCAAGGAGAAGAAGGATCGCGTTGACGACGCCTTCAACTCGGCGAAGAACTCCATCCGTTCGGGAGTCGTCGCAGGTGGTGGAATCACGCTCCTCTCGGCACAGAAGATGCTTGACAGGGAATTCTCGAAGGAATCCGGAACCGTTCTCTCTGGTGACGAGGAAATCGGAGTCGCAATCCTTAGGAACTCGCTCGACGCCCCAATCCGCCGAATCCTTGACAATGCTGGCGAGAAGACCGACCTGATTGTCTCCAAGCTGACGGACGACGGGACGAAGGAAGGTCTCGGTTATGATGTCGTGACGAAGGGCTATGTCGACATGGTTGAGGTTGGAATCGTCGATCCTGCCGAAGTCATCGTCTCCGAGGTCAAGAACGCATCCTCAATTGCGGGGCTTATGCTCACGACTGACGCATCAATCGTCACGGTCGAGGAAAAGGACGACAAGAAGAAGTCTCCGATTCCTCAGATGTAATGCATTTTCCACAACCAACACCGAGGTTCTGCAAGAAAACGCTTGCAGAACTTTCCTTTTTCTGCTATAATGTGGTATGCTCAAAATAGACGGAACAACCCTGATTTCGACGGACTGGCACTTCGGGATCAAGAACTCGCAGACCTCCAGACTCAAGATCATGGGGAAGGTCGTCCGCGAGATAGCCAAGTACATAAGGAACAACAGGATAGACAACCTCCTTTTCCTTGGCGACATGTTCCACCAGAGGAACAATCTTTCCGTCCAGACCATAAATGTCGCAATTGGCTGCATAGACACTCTCTCGAGGCTCTGCAACGTCTACCTCATACTCGGTAACCATGACCTCTACAACAAGAACACGAACGAGATTCACTCTCTCAACATCTTCAGGAACACGAAGAACGTGACGATCATAGCGAAGCCCACGGAAGCCGAGATAAACGGCAAGAAATGCCTTCTCGCGCCGTGGCTTACCGACCTCACGAAGTACAAGAAGGACTCGTTCGACATGATGTTCGGGCACTTCGACATCTCGGCGCAGTACCTTCTCGCGTCCTACATCGAGCACAACAGGGAGAAGAACATAGCCTCAGACAGTGCACTCGAGATAATAGAGAACGACGATATGCTCAGGGACGCCGGGCTTGACGACATCGGCTTCGAGAACGACATAGATCCCAAGCTCCTTGACGGGAACGTCAAGCCATCGGACATGATAGGCGACTGGATAGAGGTCGTTAAGGAAGGCGGCACGATTTTCTCAGGGCACATCCACAACAGGAGCGAGTTCGTGTCGAAGGGTAGGCAGTTCATCTTCGTCGGCTCGCCATATCAGCAGACTCTCGGTGAAATCGACTCGAACGACGGCTTCTATGTCCTCGGAAGGAACAACCTCTGGACGTTCCACGGCTTGACTGGAATACCTGTACACATGGACATCGTAATGTCGAAGGTCATAAAGGATTTCGACAGTTTCGACTTTTCGATTGTGACGGGGAACATCGTCCACAAAATCTACGATGTTGAGGTTGACCGCGTGATTGACGCTAAGATAACGAGGAAGATACTTGACAACAAGCCGTACGAGGAGATTACTCCGGAGTACGACATACGGACAGCCACGGACAATGTTGACGACGAGACGGTGAAGGCTCTCAAGAAGTCAAAGCTCGAGTATCTCCACAACTATATCAACAGTATCGACGAGAACACGCTGAAGAAGGACGAGCTTGACCGCAACAGGCTCTTCGAAATAACGACGGAATACTACGAGCTCGTCGACGAGGGGGTCCAAATATGAAACTGGTCTTCAGGAAACTTGAGATACACAACTTCATGTCGTTCGCCGACGAGACGATATGCTTCGACGATTTCTCCGGCATGACGAGGATAACGGGACAGAACTTCGACCTCCCCAATCAGAAGAACGGCGCAGGGAAGAGCTCGATCTCAAACTCAATCGTCTACGCCCTGTTCGGACAGCTTCCGTTCAAGCTCAGGAACGACAACATCTGCAACCGCTACGTGAAGGACAAGAACGTCAGCGTCACCCTGGCATTCGACTCCGCGAGACGGCATTTCAGGGTAGTCTCCGGAATGAAGGGAAGGACATCCTACTGCAACCTCTACGAAATCGTGAAGGGCGAGGAGAAGGACATAACGAAGTCCACGATAGCAGAGACGAGGCTCTTTCTTGAAAGGGAAATCCTGAGGTGTGACCTGAACCTATTCATGCGAACGATTTTCCTCAACTCGGATCCCAACTACAACTTCTACAACCTGAAGAGCGCGGACAAGAAGGAATTCATCGACAAGCTGTTCGACATCTCTAAGTTCGGGGACATGTACGGGGTCATCCACCGTGACGTCCTCGCGATGGACAAGGACATACTCGCCCACCAGAACAGGCTAATCGTGATGAACAACTCGAAGTCGGAGTACGAGGACAGCTCGCGTGAGTTCGACGAGAGGAAGAAGAGGAACATCGCGAATCTTGAAAACGAGGTCTCAAGGCTTCAGGACGAGTACGACAGCAGTAGCAAGGTTGTCGTCAAGAGGAATACCGAGCTGATTTCCAAGTGCGAAGCGGGCATATTGAAGCTCGAGACGGCGATAAACCGAGCCAACGAGGAGATGACGAAGATAGACATCGAACTCAACGGTCTGAAGCATTCCATCTCTCGCTGCAACTCGTCCATTTCCGACAAGCAGAGGATAATCGACAGGCACAGCGAACTGAAGTCGCGCCTTTGCGACGGATGCAAGGAGGTGTTCTCAGACTACTATTCGCTTAAGAAGTACGAGAACGAGATTTCGAAGCTCAGGAAGGAAGTGGAGACAGGCGAGACGAAGACCTCGGAACTGAAGGAAAAGAGGGAGTCCCTTGTCGCAGAGAAAAGGGAACTTGTCTTGAAGCAGGAGAAGCTTTCCGCAAACCTCGTAAAGCTGAACTCGGACTACGAGACAGCGCAGAGGGAGCTCAGACGTCTTGAAATGAACCTCGCTGGAAGCAAGTCGAGGCTCGAGGGCGAGAAATCCTCCTCGAACCCGTACGAGCGGATGATACTCGAGAACGACAGGAAGATATCGGAGGAGACTTCGGAGCTCTCCAAGATTGTCGACAGGTATAAGTACGTCAAGTTCATCGAGAGCATGGTGAACCAGGAGAACTTGAAGAAGTTCGTCATCAGGGATCTAGTCGGTCTCCTGAACAACAAGATAAAGTACTATCTCCACAAGCTCGGCGCTGACTACGACATCGTGTTCGACGACGAGATGGACTACGATTTCGTCACCGAAGCCAAGGACGGCGTGGAGTTCAACAACTTCAGCAAGGGAGAGCAGGCTCGAATCTCAATCGCGACGTGCTTCGCGTTCCGCGACTTCCTCTCCACGAGAAGCAACCTCTCGGCAAACATCCTCATTCTCGACGAGTTCTTTGATGGGAACGTGGATCCGGCGGCAATCGAGAATACGGTGGACATTCTTAACGAGTTCGTCAGGAACAACAGGCAGAAGATCTTCATCGTCAGCCACCGTCTCGAGGTCAACGACGACATATTCACGACAATCATGAACGTCAACAAGCGCAACAAGATAAGCTCGATAGAGTGTGTCAGGATGCGCTGAGTGGGTAGAATACTTAATGCCAAGGTGGCTCAGGAGACTGTTTTCCACACGGAAGGAAAAGAAAATGGCGAAGAAATACGACATTCTCGTGTTCGACACGGACGCGACCGGAGGAAAGAAGATAGAGAAGCAGACCGGCGTGATGGCCGGAAGCCCGCAGGAGCTGATACGGATGTACTCGATGTGCGGTCAGAAGATACAGATCGAGCGCGAGTACGAGGATAACGAATCAAAGAATTATGGTCATCAGGAGCACCTCGACCCGTCGAAGGTCGTCATGAACATGGCTCTCGGCGGCGGTCTCATGAAGGTTTCGGCTGAGGAGCAGAAGAAGATTGAAGAGCTTGAGAAGAAACAGGCTGAATCCCATGATGAAAAACCGTTGGAGCAGACTGTTCCGCTTGAACGCAAGCCTCGTGTCCTCACTCAACCGAGGAACGATCCTCCGAGGTTCTTCACCGTCGGAGGGATAAAGTGCAAGATGGAGAACGGGAAAGTCTACCAGAAGCAGTGGTTGAGGCTCACCGACGAGGAATCAGATGAGTTCCGCGTCATTTCGGACAAGAGCAACAAGATATGCCCCCTGAAGGACAAGCATATCGAAGTCATGAAGTGGGTCGTTGCGGAAACACCAGAGGAAAACGGAAAACAGGAAGAAACCTCAAGTCTAATTTGCGGTTAAAACATCAAAAGGACTCAAAAAATGTTCAGTTCAGTCACGTCACCAAACAGCATCGAGACAATCGTGAAGAAAGAGGAAATCAAGCACCCGAACCGCTACAACAAGAACGGCATCGAGGTGTGGGAGGTCGAGAAGGCGTTTTCCGCCGAACCAGAGAAGAAAATCCCGCATTTCGTCGAGCACCTTAGGTTCGGTGCCGTCGAGTACCTTCTCCGCTGCTGGGACAAGAACGGAGTTGAGGACATCAGGAAAGCCATGAACCTCTGTGGAAAGATGCTCGAGGAAATGGATGGTATAAAGGTTGTTCAGGACGAATACGTGAAATCCCCTGACATCAATGTTCTGTTGACAAAGGATGAGATTGATGAGGTCGAAGATCCCTCCATTCTCGTCGCCAGGAAGAACTAACGGAGGTATCTGATGGTCCTCCTTGACGTCGTTTTCGTTTCAAAGGATGAAACCTTCTCGTTCACCGAAAAGGACGAGAAGAACTTCTTTCTCCTGAATCCGATTTTCTCGAAGTACATAACCTTCACGAGGATTCCGAACAATTCGGAGAACCTGACGAAGGTCTACAACCTAGTTCTCGACGATAAGACAAAGGAAAACAGGTCTGATTTCGTCGCTTTTGTCCATTCGGACGCGAAGATGGACTTCATCCACGTCTTCAACAGGCTTGACGAGTGCAAGGGAAAGTACGATGTCGTCGGTCTGTGCGGAACGTAGAAGGTCATGACATCCCAGACGCCGCTGAACTGGTTCACTTCGAGCATACCGTGTCCAGACAGGAGGGTCGGATACGTTAAGCACGGTGGGGACAACGGAAGGGAATCATACTTCAGCAGGAACCGTCCCGACCTTGAGGACGCCCCTGTCGGAATGATAGACGGTGTGTTCATCGCGTTCGGAAGGAAGGCTCTCGAAAGCGGACTCAGGTTCGACGAGCGGTTCGCGTTTGACCAGTACGACAGCGACATATCGTTCCAGGTTCTACTGAAATACAATCTCAGGCTCGGCGTCATAGTCGAGAAGAGCCTTGTCCACCAGAGCGTCGGAAAGTCGATACTGACAAGGAAGTTTCTCATCCACGAGCTCGACTTCAGGAAGAAGTGGGACCTTGACATTCCGAAGGGGACGCCGCTTGAGAAGCTGACGCTGAAAGATGACGGCAAGGATCTGCTGACCTGATCAAACCAGCTGCTTTTCGGTTATCACCTTGAATACCGCACCGTTCAGACGTGCGGTCTTTTGAGCCTGTTCCCACTTGGACTGGTTCTTCATCCACGTCAGGACGTTCCGCGTCTTGCTCTCGTTCACGGGACGCTTCACCTCACTCGAATGTTTCACCTCGACCCAGATCTTCCGAGTCCCTCCCTTTCCGTCAGGTACCCAGATCACGAAGTCGATGAAGTAGTTCCTGAGCTTCGGCGGATTAGATGACTTGTCGAAGTACTTTATGTGGACAGACTCGTACTGCCAGCAGACGATTCCACGGTTCATGTCGCAGTACCTCATGAACCTGTGCTCGAGCCTGCTCTTGAATATCGGAGGGTACTCTCCGCTGTACTTCTCCCGGTTGATTGGGAAGTACTTTCCGCTCTCCGCGTTCGAGTACTTCCCCTTGTTTTGTCCGTTAACCCTGATCATTGGGAAGTTCTTCGAAATTCCAGATGAACCTGTCAACGTAGTTGCTGTCGTCGAATCCCTGAGCGCACAGCGAGTCGACCCAGTCCATGTGCTTGCCGTAGCTGGAGAGAAGCGGAACGGGATAGAAGCCTACGTACATCCTGTTGATGAGCGGGACGAATCCGTCCTGCTTCGGGTCTTCAATCGGAACCTCGACTGACAGCTTGGTCGAGATTTCCGTCGTGACCTCCTCAGTAACGGTTATCGAGAGATCCTTGTCGAGGAAGTCGTCGATGTGCTTCTTGTCGTTGTCCGTGAGCCTGTGAACCCACGACGAGAGTCCCGTGTACTTCTTCACATCGACTACCGTCGAGATTTCCGTCGTCCTCTGCTTCGCCTTCTGGTTTCCGCAGAACATGAACGTCTTGAACGTGAAGTTGCAGACAGCCTGTATGAGGTCGTCCGTTGACGGATCCACCTCGTCGCTGTGATCCTCTGAGATGCCATCCTCCATTATCACCTGGTTCGTGAAGAAAAGCCCCTCGAACTTCGGATGCTGGCACCTGACGAAGAGATCCTTGTTGAAGAACGGTATGAAGTTCGAGAGAGCCTTGTCTATCTGCTCCTGGTACTTCGCGATTATCGTCACCTCGTAGGATATGTCAATCGGGACTGGGGTGAAGATGTTGTAGTTCAGCCTCTTCGAGTTCGTCGCGTACTTCACCTCGTTGTTCACGTTCGCGAGCCTGTCGTTGTTCTTCGTGACCCCTGTCCTCTGTATCACTATTAGGGGGAGCTTGTACATGGCGTTCTTGTCTGGGTTCTCGAGGTTCTTGAAGATCCTCGACCTGTTCCCGATGACACAGGAGAACTTCGTCCTCTTGTTCCCCTGCTGAATCGCTATGTTGCTGAAAAGACGCTTGAACTGCGCATTTGCAAGAGATAGCTCCTGATTCCACGACTGAACTTCCATGACAGATTACCTTTCTGTGTATTTACGCCAAGATTTTTGCTATAATACATAGGGTGGAAAACGTGCGAAACCACTTTTCGCTTGACTTTTTTCCTTCAAAACGCTAAAATGTGCGCAAAAGAAAGACTTGAAAATGGCAAAAGAGACGATTAAGATAGTTGATTTCCTTACCGTGTGCGACATCGTGAAGTCCCTGACGAGGATGTCAGACGGCGTGAAGTTCTCGATAAACGACTGTGGTCTCACGGTCTATGCGAAGAACGACTTCTCGAAGTGTGAGCTGACATCAAATGCACTTGTTTCCGAGAACCAAGTCGACTTCTGCATAGGGGATCTTGCGATGTTCATGAAGATCCTGACTACTGTGAAGGATCTCTACGGAAGCGAGGGATATTCCGGAGTTAAGCTCTCGTACGACAAGCCGTTCGTGCGTATAGAGTCGAAGAAGTTCAAGACGAAGCTCTCGACGGTTGATGAGGAGCGAATCCAGAACTTCATCGGCACGAAGGTGAAGCACGAGCTTACGCCGCAGCTTGAGCTGACGACGAGTTCAGACAAGATTCGCTCGATAAACTCCCATTCTTTCATCTTCAGCGACACGTCATCCGCGAGAATCTACCTAGTAACGGAAGACGACATGCAGAACAACACGGTGTTCGCGAAGATAGGAAACGAGAGCAACGATCTTGCGAATTCAGTGACACTTGAGCTCGGAATGCTGAACTCTGGTTCTTTTGGAGACAGGAAGGTAATCCTCGACTTCGGACGCCTGAACATCCTAAACATGGTTCCGTCTGACGAGATACATGTTGAGCTTGCCAAGGAGTTTCCAGTACTTGTCTCGAAGGTCAGGAAGACAGAACAGAACGGTACTTTCTTCAACGTCAACATCTACTCGTTCATGATGGTGAAGTGACCGATGAAGGAATTCGACTCGTTTGTCGAGGGTGTCGAGAGGCTGAGGAAGGAGAAGAACATCCTCATTCCGGAGGCACGGGACATCGTGAAGAAGAACAAGGCTGGACTCGAGTATCTACTTGCAAGGTATGTCGCGGAGATAAGGTTCAAGACGGTCGACAGTGAATGGAAGTATGTCGTCGCATCGTCGAACCCATACCTCATAAACCATTTCGACCCGAACAACAAGATTGAGTTCAAGAACACGAAGTCGACGTTCTTCGTCCGCACGTGGGACTTCATCAAGAACGGCTACTGCACGATAAACCTGAAGTGCTGGGAATGGGGAAGGTGTCTCAAGATCGAGAAGGAGAACTTCGATGACATAAACGCCACCCTTCGCACGATATCCTCGATGCGAAAGGCTGACAGGAACATCGGAGACCGTCTCGACAGGAAGAACGGAAAACGCGCTTGACTTTTCCTGAAGAATTGATATAATTCCGTCCGTGATTTCGGTTGATTTTCGAGACTGGCTAAACGAGAAGGTGATTTCGTACCTCCCGAAGGGGAGCGTACGGAGCGGAGACAAGATACTGTGCCGCTGCCCACTTTGCGGAGACTCAAAGAAGAACTCCATGAAGAAGCGCGGATACTACTATCTCAGGAACGGCTCGTACCACTGCTTCAACTGCGACGCGAACTGCTCCGGCATGAAGCTTCTCGAAATCCTCTCCGGAGACGACTACGCGACGCTGCACTCTGAATACGTCAGGAAGATCTACGACGGTAGGCACTTCGGATCCGTGTCTTCTTCCGCGTTCGCCCGCGACGAACATGGAAGCGTACTCTCCGAAATAAAGAACGTCATAAAACCCAAGTGGAAACACCCACTGAGCGATAGGGCGAAGGAATACCTCAACGGAAGGCTCGTCCTCTCTGCGCCATTCCTGAAGGAGGAGCTCTTCTCGTATTACACGAAGAAGGGAGAGGAGTACATCCTGATACCGTGGAAGATAAACGGGACTGACTGCTACTTCCAGCTGAACGACTTCGAGCGTCACAACAATGGTGGGCTCAAGTACATCTTCCCGAAGAACATGGACAAGATGATCTACGGGCTTGACAACGTGAGTATGGACCTCGAGAACATCATCGTGATGGAGGGCGTCTACGACACGCTCTTCGTCCCGAACGCCGTATGCATCGGCGGAAAGTTCCTGACCGACTTGCAGCTTGACATACTCAGGAAGAGGTACCCGAGGCACAGGATCTGCCTAAGCTTCGACAACGATCTCCCCGGCTTGAAGGCGATGGCTAAGTCGCTCGAGGACAAGAGGTACAACTTCAGCTACTTCAGGTGGTTTGACGACGGCACCAAAGAGAAGGACATCAACGACTTCATCAAGAGGACAGGAAACCCGAACGAGTTTTCCGACAGGAAGTTCGTCGAGACCCACGTAATAGACTCGGTCATGATGAAGATGTGGCTTCTTGGAAAGGGACTCGGAAAGTGAAGTGGGCCGACAACAGCGTATGGGCTGCCGGGCACATCTGGTCGTACGGCAACACGAGGCTCGAGATTCCGGACATAGATCCGAAGGTTGCGCAGAACTACGAGAACACGCTCAGGAAGACCACCGAAGGATTCCCGCATGCTGACTTCATCTCGATAATGAAGGTGAGGAACGACGTCAAGAAGTTCAAGTGGCACGGGAGGAAGGTCATCGGAAGGACATACGGCATAGGAGTCCTGACGAACGGCGGCACCTACTTCTACTCAGAGCTCGTGACTAAGTTCCCGGTCGTCTCGAGCAAGCTGATCAAAATATTCAAGAGAATGCTCCTCTATCCGTACAGGATTGACGAGGAGACGCTGGTCGTCATGTCTGACAACATCAGGGAGGACAGCGATCCGGTCTCGATGATATTCGACATCATAAAGACTGTCAACCCCCTCAAGATCGCGTACAGGAACACGGAGAAGATGATCCGCCTGATAAACTCGTACTTCCAGTACGTGAAGATCGGGAAGGGAAGCAGGACGACCAATTACCACAAGCAGGATGTCATACAGGAGCTGATAAACCACGGAAAGTTCTCGTTCCTTGGCGATTCAGACTGGATTGACAAGATGTCACTTATGTCAGATGTCCGAGCCAAGGCTTACATGAACGCCGCTCTCGGGATACTCTACCTCTACAGCAGGTGGATGAGGTCGAAACCCTACGTCAGGAAAAAGAAAATGCTTGAGGAAGAGAAGCTGAAAGGTAAAAAAGAGGAAGAAGACGCTTGATTTTTTGAAGCGAAATTGGTATACTAATGTACAGGAAAGATAAAACCCATGAAAATTAGTGACGTTCTGAAGAGCATAAAGAAAAATACTGGTGCAGTGAGCATAATGGAATCGCCAATTGCGAAGGTGAGTGATTTCATTTCAACTGGTTCGTATGCCATTAACCGCATACTGAGTGGAAACATTTACAATGGCATCCCTGTTGGACGAATCACGACGATTGCCGGTGAGTCACAGGCTGGAAAGTCCCTGCTGGCCGCAAACGTCGTAATAGAGGCGTTGAAGAACAACAAGGTTGATTATGTGATCTATTTCGACACTGAAGGCGGTGTTCCTGTTGATTATATTGAGCAGAGTGGAGTCGACATGGATCGTGTCCAGTATATTCCGACAAAATCACTTGAAACTTGTGGGGCGAAGCTGATTGAGACGTTTGAGAACCTCTGCAAGATGAAAGATGAATACGACAAGGATCCTGAAAACAACGAGCTGATGCGCGTCTTGGTTGTTCTTGACTCGATTGGTGGTCTTTCAACAGACAAGCTCATTGCGGACTCCGAAAAGAAGGGTGTCATGATACCCGACATGGGACAGGCTGCGAAGACGAGGAACAACCTCATGCGCGGTCTCATGATGCGCGTTCCGATGTCAGGTTCAACCCTTGTCATCGTGAACCACATATATGATGACACGAACGCGGGAATGTATGGCGTGTCGAAGATAAAGAACATGGGCGGCGGAAGGCAAATCGAGTATTCCAGCCATGTTATTCTTCAGTGCGAGAAACTCCTGATTAAGTCTTCAAATGAGGACTACCAGACAGGGATGGAGAAGAGCGACGACAAAAACGGATTCTACAAGGGAAACAGACTTACGTTCTTCGTCCGCAAGTCCAGGATTGTCAAGCCTTTCAACCAGGCTCAAGTCTACTTGTCACTTGAATACGGTTCAAACAAGTGGTGGGACCTGATTGAGCCCGCGACGACGATGGGCTTCATCGAGCCAGTTCGCGGAGGATATCTCGTTCCGTCATATTCCGACAAGAAGATAACTGAGAAGGAACTCATCACGAACGACGCCATCTGGAAGACGTTCATCGGAGAGTTCAACAAGAAGTCCGAACAGACGCTCTGCTACAAGAACAAGATGTCTGATGAGGTTGACAAGCTTCTCGGTGAGGAATGAGTTTTTCTGAATGCGATGTGTGGATTCATCATCTGAAAGTGTATGGATCCACACATTCTTCTGTAAAACCATTTGACTTTTCTGGAATTTTTGATAGAATATACGTAATACATGGCGAAACAGACATACAGGAAACCGATAAGGAAGAGCGTCAACGGAGATCCGTTCGGAGAGCTTGAGAAGAGAGCAGAGCCAGAGAAGCCGATTGACTCCGGGCACATAACCGAGGAGGCTTCTCTCGACACGTACCTTGACATAGCCGAGAATGAGCAGCAGCTTCCCTCACTTGAGCGAGACGCGGAAATCGAGGAACTGAAGGAGAAGCTCCAGCGGGCTAAACTCGAGCGAGACGAATTCAGAATGAAGGTCAAGGAGCTTACGGAACTTTCCGAAAAGGACAGTGGAATTCCTGCTCCAGTACCAGAAAACAATGGGCTCAAGGAGCGGATAAAACTCCTCGAGGAGGAAAACTCCGAACTGAAGAAGACCGTCTCGATGCTCGGCGCAGAGAACGCACGACTCTCAAGGGTCGCTGAGGATGCACAGAGAGCCGCAGACAGGATGCTCCATACCTACACGAAGCCAGGATACATGAACGGCTCAGGTGTGAGGAAGCTCAGGAACGGGTATCAGGACTGGGTCTGAAAGAGGAAATAGCAAATTGAAAGACTACGACTACACATACGACGTAATTGAGAAGATCATCGCGAAACGCTCCCTGACAGACAAGCGTTGGCTCGGAATCATGTCCGAGATTTTCGACAGGAGGTGGTTCGACCAGAACAGGGGAATGGCTACGCTCATCGACCTTTCCGTGAGATACTTCAAAAAGTACATGGCTGTCCCGACCACGAAGACCCTCCAGGTTCTCATCAGGAGGAAGGCGGAGAAGGAAGGTAAGCCGGAGGAGAGCTCTGGACTGAACGAATGCCTCATGTCCCTCGACTCGTTTGACATCCCACTGAACGACGTCTGCGCAAACAAGAACGTTGAGAAGTACATCAGCGAGAAGGGTCTCTACTTCGCGATTTCGGACAACGTGGCGGAAATCACGAAGACAGGGAACGTTGAGAAGTGCCTCAAGCGTTTCGAGAAGATACAGAAGACCTCGCTTGAGGATGACGACCTCGGACTCAACTACTTCTCGCAGGCTGGGCAGGAACGCCACTGGAAGTACATCGAGAACCCGGAGGCGAAGATCTCCACCGGATGGGACGGTCTCGATAGGTATACGAACGGAGGATTCCTGAAGGACGGAAGGATGCTTGCCATTTTCGTCGGACAGCCCGGTCTCGGAAAGTCGCTGTTCCTCTCGAACATCGCCGTAAACTTCCTCAGGCAGAACAAGTCGGTCGTCGTGATTTCACTTGAGATGTCCGAGAATGTCTATGGCATGCGCTTCGACTCCGCCATTACGAAGGACAACATCAACAGGCTGAAGCACACGGCGAAGACGTCGAAGGAGAAGATCGCGGAATTCTATAACAGGCATCATGATGCGAACCTCATCATCAAGGAGTACCCGCCGAGCACGAAGCGCGTGATTGACATCGAGGTCTACCTTGACAAGCTCGTCGAGAAGGGCGTCAAGTTCGACGCGGTTATTGTCGACTACATGAACCTCCTCGTCCCGTCGACGAAGCAGGACAACACCTATCTCGCGGTGAAGCAGATCGTCGAACAGCTCCGCGCCCTCTCCTATAAGTACCAGGTTCCTGTCATTTCCGCGTCACAGGCTAACCGCTCTGGCATCAACAACACTGACATCAACCTCGAGAACATCTCCGAGTCGAACGGAACAGCAGCAACAGCCGACTTCATCGGGATGCTGTTCCAGAGCGACGAAGACAGAGAGCATGGTGTCGTGAACATGCGCATCGCGAAAAACCGTCTTGGAATGCCAGGAAAGGTGATCCAGTTCAAGCTCGATCCGGATTCCCTCGTTCTCACCGATGCCTCGTTTACCGACACTGGAATAAACGACGCATCTGAGGCTGACCGAGTAATGTCGAACCTTTCCGAAATTAGTGACAACCTACAAGATCTTTGAGGAGGCTCAAATGGCAGAAGCTGAACAGACAGAGGACTTGGACTTCAACAACGACGGGAACGGGTTCTACTACACGAGCGAGAAGCAGATCCGCAGGATGGACGACGCCTTCATCCTCTCGAAGATAACTGAGAAGTATCCCGACCTCGACCCCTCGAGCAGCGAACTCGTCCTCAAGCAGGTTATAACCGTCGTATCGAACGACAGCAGCCTCATGAAATCCCTCAGGGAAGAGTACGACATAGACGTGTTCGAGGTCTTCAAGACGCTGTACAGGAACTACGAATACGTCTTCACGAAGAGCCTCATTGACAAGATCCAGACAACCATAAAGAACAAGAGATATGTCCGAGATGCAAAGCGAGCGCGAAAGACCGGAGCCTGAGACCCTCGTCAGGTACTTCAAGTACTACAGGCAGAAGACCGACCCGAACGTCTCGTTCATCGTGCCGTTCAAGATGATCGGGACGTCAGTATACTACTCCAAGAACAGGAAATGGTTCAACAGGCTTGCAGACATCGTCTGGAAGTACGGAATAGACCACAACAAGTTCATCAAGTTCTGCGTCCTGAAGCTTGGGATAACGGAAGGTCGGGATCTCCTCAAGTCGGAGAACTTCAAGAGATATGCCGACTACCTGAAGCTGTTCTACCAGTATAAGAGGATATACGAACGCTACATCAGCACGGCTGAGTACATAGCCGATAGGTGCATCGTCGAGGGGACTACCCCGGCGAAGTTCATTGGAAAGCTGATAAGGGAGAACAGGCTCGGCTATGAGTACATGGCTGGGCGAATCTCGAAACACTTCATCGCGAGCATACAGAACTTCGACAAGCTGTTCACGAAGCTCGACAAGATCAATCAGGACGAGCTCCGCATAATCCTCGAAGTTTCCGGTGAACTGAACCACGACATCCAGGATGCTTTCCTCATGTTCAAGAGTCAGCGTGTGAAGCCAATCAGCTTCACTGAGAGGATGATCGAGAAGAGGCTTTCGTAGAACACTGAAGAGGACGATGAGAAAACGCTTGACTTTCCGTGCTGAAGTTGCTATAATACCTATGTAATTCAAGAATACTGAATCACCAAAACAGGAAATAACCAAAATGTGCACATTCATGAAGACGGCAGACCTTCCGTCGCATAACGCAAAGGGTCAAAGCACCGGAAAGTCGTTCACGAGCTACTTCCTCAAGCCTAACAAGGAAAACGAGCAGTACAGGCTTCGCCTCGTCTGGTATCGCCAACCTACGAAGAACGACCGCACAGAGCCGTATTTTGTCCAGCAGGTCCACGATCACTGGGGTATGAACGACAAGGGACACAAGATTGTGGACGACACGATTGTCTGTCCTTCGACCAAGTACGTCAAGTACGACGACGAGAAGTACATCTTCAACGAGAAGCTTGGAAAGAAGACCATCAACTGCCCGATCTGCCGCAAGGCTAATGAGGCGATGGCTGCGTACAGGGCTTCAGGAAAGCTTGACAAGATCGCTATGCAGAGGTTCAACTCCCTCAAGTCGAAGTTCCGCGCATGCATTCCAGTCTACGTCATCGACGACCCGAACGCATGGGATAAGGATCATGAGCGCAACTTCAACAACGGCAAGCTCAAGGTACTGATTCTAACGAACAAGGACGAGTACGAGCGTTTCGACAAGCTTGTCCGCGACGAGAAGACAAAGGCTTATCTCTCCTCGAAGGAGGGTCGTCCGTACGAAGTCTTCAACGGAGACAACGCAGTCGACCTCTTCATCCGCATGGAGACGGTTCCAGAAGTCCGCTACGCCGGAACTCCGAAGGAGTATATCGCGAACGTCCGCAAGATTACTCAGATGGCTTTCGGGCGAAAGGCGTACAACATCCCGCAGATCACGAAGGAGCTCATCGACGCATTCGACTTCGACGACAAGTTCTACGTCTCGAACACGAAGAGCGAACTTAATGAGTTCTACAACAAGCACTACGGGCAGGAGAACTCCGACGTCCCGCAGGAGGACATCAACGACGTCTTCGCATCGACAAAAGCCCCCGAAAAGGCTGTTAGCGTCGAGAACACGGTGAAGACTGCGGTCGAGTCCGAGACGAAGCACGTCGACGAGGAGATTGACAGCATCCTCGGTGGAGAGGATGTCACAGAGATGGAACCGGAGGGTCCGGCAATAGTAGAAGCGGTAGCCAAAAACGCTCCTGAGCCTGACGGCGGAGTTTCTGATACGGAAATCGACGACATTCTTGACGGACTCGAGTAATAGTCCAAGAGCTTGGTGGAACTGGTTCAGGAAATATCCGAGATAGTTCTTCCTTGAAAAATCAAAGACCGAAAGGCAAAAAGAAAAGGAGTTATAAGATGTTTGACATCGCAACTACCACAAACGGAATCATTAACCGGTTCAACGACTTCGACGACATGTTCAAGTCGATGAACGCAATGTTCGGAGACCTCTTCGACGGTCGCAAGAACAAGGGGCTAAGTTTCCTCAGTCGCCCACACAACCTATACACCTACAAGGACGACAAGGGTCACGTCGTTGGCAACAAGCTCGAAGTCGTGACTACGCCGTTCAAGAAGGACGAGGTCAGTGTGGAGGTCCAGAACGGGATCCTGACGGTGAAGTGCGGAAACGGAAACAAGGTCGAGGATGACAAGGACGCAATGGTCCATCACGGCATCTCGTCGCAGTCCTACACCTTCAGCCTCAAGCTCGCAGACCGCGCCGACATCGACAAGATTGCGGCTAAGAACGAGGACGGTATCCTGACGATCAAGATTCCGCTCAAGACCGAGGAAGTCACGGAACCGAAGAAAATCTCGGTTCTCTGAAAACCATACAAAGGTCTTGATTTTTTGGGTCCACGGTCAACGCCGTGGACTTTTTTGCTTGACTTTTGTGCAAGAAAACACTATACTCTTCCCATGATAATTGAACTCGTTGCACACACGCCGAACCCAGAGACGCTGATAGCAAGGGCGGCTTCCACATGCTACGATTCCGTCCCGAAGGAACTTGACAGTGCTCGGAAGATGATAGCCGCAATAATAAAATCCGGACACGAGAGCTGCATCGAACATGCCACCGCGTCATTCTCGGTAGACGGTGTCTCGCGTGTCCTTACACATGAACTCGTCAGGCACAGGATTGGATTCTCGTACTCACAGAGAAGCCAGAGGTACGTCAACGAGAAGGATCCGTCATTCGTAATCCCAGAGGAAATCAGGGAGAACGAGGAGGCGATGAAAGTCTACTCTGACGCAATGGACATGGCTTGGGAATCATACAGGAAATTGCAGAAGCTCGGTCTGAAGAACGAAATGGCTCGGTACGTGCTTCCAAACTCATGTTGCACGAAAATCTTCATCACGGCTGACTTCAGGGCATGGAGAAACTTCCTGAAGCTCAGGCTTTCAAAAAGGGCACAGCATGAAATCAGGGACTTCGCAAACGTCATCCTCGAAAAACTCCACGAAATCGCTCCGTCCTGCTTCGAAGACCTCAGGAAAGGCGAAAACGTCCAGAACACCTGAGAAGACCGTACGGAAGAGGAAAGTCGCATTCGCGAAGAGGAACAAGCGGAGCAAGGATAAGAGCAGGTGCTGCGAGAAGTGCAACTACTTCGACGCACGAAACAGGGACGATCCCGTGTGTAGCATTACCGGGTTCTCGACGAAGGAGAACCTCGTGTGCCCAAACATTGACACGACCGCGAAGATACGGTGCCAGATGTGCGGAGAGGAAATGAAGTACTCCTCGAAGGAGGAGATGTACAACGACTCTCACCTGTTCCAGATGGTCACTGGAAGCGGAACGTCAACGGGACAGCGTATGCACCTCTGCCACAAGTGCTCGTTCAGGGCGTGGGAGATGTTTGGTGAGTTCCTCGAGAGCCTTCGCGGAAAACGCTCTTGACTTTTCGACGTCATATGCTATAATGTCTCCATCATGAGCAACAACAGGCTGATAATCGTACGTGGAATTCCAGGGAGCGGAAAGACGACGTTCGCAAATGTCAGGTTCCCGAACTGCCTTCATCTCGAGAACGACATGTACCACGTCCGCAACGGAAGCTACGAGTGGAGCGCGAAGAACCAGGACGATGCCATCAAGTGGTGCATCGACATGACGATCATTTCGCTTCGGCGGGGAATGGATGTCGTTGTTAGCAACACGTTCACGAAAACCCGCTACGTCGACACGTACAGGCGGATTGCCGACATTATTGGATGTGGTTTCGAGGTCTACCGCATGTTCGGACGCTTCCAGAACGTTCATGGTCTCAGCGAAAGCCTTGTCGAGAACTTCCGCTCAGGCTTCGAGGACTATTCCGGAGAGCTGTTCGTGACACCAGAGATCACGGACAAGAAGTACACGATTTCCAAGGAGGACGTCTGAAATGGGACGAGAGGAACTTGAAAGCGAAATCCGCGAGGCTAATCTCGCGTACCGCGCCGGGGAAAGCAAGCTCACCGATGCTGAGTATGACGCCCTTGTCGACGAATACCGTTCGCGCTATCCCGACCTCTACGACGCGTTCCGCGACACGCTCAACGAAGGTGACGTCGGTTTCGGGACGAAGGTCAAGCACAGGTACGTCTGCGGAAGCCTTGACAAGCTGAAGTACGAGGAGCCCGAGGATGTCAGGAAGTTCATCAGGAACCACATCTCCAACAGGATGAACATTTCCGCGAAGATCGACGGCTTGAGTGGAATCCTCCACTACGAGAACGGGAATCTCGTATCGTGTGCGACGCGTGGAGACGGATATGAGGGAATTCTCATCACCGAGAAGGCTATGTTCATCAAGGGAATCCCGCAGAAGATCGAGAGTGCGGAAGACGTCTATGTCCGTGGCGAAATCATCATCCTGAAGAGCGACTACGGAAAGTTCGACGGGACATCCTACAGGAACATCGTTGCAGGGATGATCAACCGCAAGGACTGGAATCCCGACGAGATGAGGAATGTCTCGTTTGTCGCATACACGGTTCTCGGCGGAAAGTACGGGAAGGACGAGCAGTTCGACTTTCTCCGGAAGAACGGATTCTACACGTCGTGGTACATCGACGTTGACCGGGAGGATGCGAACCAGGACGACTTCGTGTACGCGATGTTCCAGATGGTTGATCGCGGAGACTTCAATTACGCGATTGACGGTCTCGTGATCTGCGACTCGGAATACCACAACGAGGAGAGGTATCGTCCCTCTAACTGCGTCGCGTTCAAGACGAATCAGCAGAAGGTCGAGACCCACCTCATTGACGTCGAGTGGTCTGGACCGAGCAAGGACGGGCGCATAAACTGCACGGGAATCCTCGAGCCGACGGAAATCGGCGGTGTCATCGTCGGACGTTGCACACTCCACAACCTCGACTTCATCGAGACGAATGGTGTCAAGATTGGCGACATGATTTCGCTTACGCGCTCCGGAGACGTCATTCCGAAGTTCATCGACGTCATCGGAACATCAGAGAACTCCGTTCCAATCGAATATCCGACAACGTGTCCGTGCTGTGGTTCTGAACTTGTCCGCGAGGGACCGTTCCTCTACTGCAAGAACGACGACTGCATGGTGAAGACCACGTCTGAAGTCGAGACGTTCATCAGGAACATGGGTGTCGAGAACGCTTCATTCAAGACGCTTGACAACTTCGGAATCCACACGATTTCCGACCTCCTTTCGTTCAAGCCGAACAGGAAGTACAAAAACGAGACGAAACTCTATTCCGAACTCGAGAACAAGGTCTTCACGAAGAGCGAAAGCGACATCTTCTGCTCGATGAACATGAAGGACTTCGGGGTCAAGACACTGAAGCTGATTGTCGGCTACTACGGATGGGAACGCATTAAGAACCATGCAATTGACGAAGATCCGCTGGCTTCGCTTCCTGATGGAATCGGCTACATGACGATGAACAAGTTCCTTGACCTCTACAAGAAAAATCTCGGTCTCGTTAAGCTTATTGTCGAGGACAGCCGCTACCATTACGTTCCTTCCGAAACAGAAGGAAACATAGTGAAGAATAGTGAAGTCAAGGGAAGCGTGTGCTTCACCGGCTCTCTCAACACGATGACACGCGGTGACGCATCGAAACTGGCCGGACAGAACGGATATTCGGTCAAGAACGGAGTCTCAAAGGGGCTTACGTATCTTGTCACGAACACTCCAAATTCCGGAACGAGCAAGAACAGGAAGGCTCGCGAGTTCGGGACGAAGGTCATCACGGAAAGCGAGTTTCTTGAAATAATGCGCGGAAATCAGCCATCGGTCGATGAACTTTGACCTCGCTTGACAATTTCGTAGAAAAATGGTATATGGATGTGAATGTACTGCATTTCATCAATAGGATAACATCCCATATCAAAAACGCCTTGTCAAAGCCTGACTTTGACGGGGTTGTACACGAACCCCGCATCCGCTGGCATCGCTGCATCGCGGTTACGTTTCACTCCCCTGCGGAGTATGTTGTAGCTTCCGTTGACGTCTGCGTTGACGAGCCTCCCGGACGCCGTCTGGAACAGCCCGCGCTTCACGCGCCTCCCAGCATACGCCTCGTGAGCCCCGATCTCCTCGCCGTCCAGGAATGAGCACTTCGACGTGTAGCCCTCCTCGACCTCGATTACCGTTATGCCCACAAGGGCACCCTTGTACTTCAGCTGGCTTATCAGCCTGTCGAAGGGTATCTGGACGAAGTTCTGGTTGCCGCGCCGCCCGATGCAAGCCTCTTGTTTCCATCCCCTGTTGTGTCCGACTATTATCGTTCGGATGTCACTGGAAACTGCCTGATTGACTATGTACCTGGAAGCCTTGTGGAAGTAGTCGTTGATTCTGCTGTTGCGTTTCAGCGTGACGCTTCGCGTCCTGTTGGACGTCGTCGTTCCGTTTTTCTTCGCAAGTTCATCCTTCAGTTCGGAAATCCTCTTGTTGAAGTGCTGGTTGACGTGCTTGACCGGCTTTCCGTCGACGATGAACGCCCTGCGGACGTTCGACGTGCACGTCGCGAGGTTGTCTACCCCGAGGTCGACGCCCATGTACCGCCCGTTGTCCGGCTTGCGCGGCGCCGGGTCTCTGCGGTAGACGAAGTTCACCTGGACGTATCCGTTTCTCGGAACCACATTGATGAAGTGCACGTTCCTGTGCGCGACGCGGAAGCGAAGCGTCTTCGCCTTCGGGAGCGTGACGTATCCGTCCTTCAGCTCGCGAACCTTGAACTGGTTGAACGACACCGCGTTGTATCCGTCCTTCGGGAGGTATCCCGGAAGCCTTACGCGCTTCGCGTACTTTCCCCTCGCCTTCAGCTTGAGGAGAGAGAAGAACGAGGCGAACGCCGCGTCGACCTGCTTCAGGACGAGCTGCGCCGTGTGCGCGTTCAGCGCCCTGAAGTCGGGGTTCCCCTTCTTCATGAGGTTCCACGTGTCGTAGTAGTTGAGGTACTTCTTCGCGACGGTGTCGTCGTTTCGCGTGTCGAGCCAGTGCTGGCGCACGAGGTAGAGCGCGGCGTTGTAGAGATTCTTCGAGAGGTGGCAGAGCTCCATGAGCTCCGCGTATCTCGGATCTCCCCTCTTCACGATCTGCTTCTCCACCAGGTTCATGACCTTATTTACGCTAAGATTAAATTAAAATACGAAAATAACTGAAAATGATTTTCGGAATGAGATGTATATCTTTTATTCAATTTATAGTTTTATGGACAATCTCGGCTCCGTTCAACCCCAACAAGACGAAAGGCATAAACGAACTCAGCGATGTCCGCCACTTCAGGTGGCTGGAGGGCGGACCAGTTGATAGACGCTCCGTGTCGGAACGAAATGGTGCTTGACTTTTTCCGTGGAATATGCTATAATTAACGCAGAAAACGACTTTAACCATTGAAGTTTGAAAATGAAACTTAACCGTTTTAACTGAAAACACGACATAATTTGCCAATGGGTGAAAGGGAAGGCGCAAGATTTGAGGAAGTCGCTGAAGGTAATCGTTAATGTCTTCTATCCTCCGACGGACGAGCTGAAGCGGATCCTTGAGGAGAACGAGGACATATACTTTCCGATGAATGGAGGGCACTCGCTGAAGGACGAGTGGTCTTCGTCACATCTTGTCCCAGATGACACCGGCGACAACATCTCCGTGATGAACGGAAAGCTGAACGAGCTGACGAGCGTCTACTGGGCTTGGAAGAACTACGCGAAGCTCGGAAACCCAGAGTACGTCGGGTTCAACCACTACCGCAGGTTCTTTCCGAGAGACCAGATCCTTGACTACTGCGACATCGACCTGATCATCGGAAGCCCTGTTTTCTCGGAAACGAAACTGTCACTTGCGAAGCAGTACAGCATATACCACAACATAGGTGACTTGCAGATGTGCGTCAACATAATCCGCGAGCATGACATGGAGTGGGGGAACTCGTTCAAGGACTATCTCCTGACCGAGACACTGAACTTCGCCCCATGTAACATGTTCATCATGCGGAAGCGCATGTTTTTCGAATGGTGCAGCTTCGTCTTCCCAATAATCTTCGACCTCGAGCGTCGGATAGACCTCACGGGACGCGACAACTACCAGAGACGCGCCATATGCTTCCTAGTTGAGCGCATTTTCAATTTCTGGTGCCACCGGAAGCTCCTCACGGTGAACGCCATCAAGGAAGTGAATATAGAGGAGCATCTTGAATTCAAGCCAAAGGGACTGAACGAGCGTGGAGACATATCTGAAAACAGCGTTGATATCCATTGCGAAGAACGAGGACAACTACCTTAAGGAATGGGTGGACTATCACCTCGGAATCGGGTTTGACGAGATTTTCGTCTACCAGAACAACTGGAGATACAAGAACGGGGACATCGATTACCCAAACGTGCATCTTCTTGAGTGCGACGGGCACAGGATGCAGAACCCGTGCTACAACATGTTCATCCGCGACAACCACTACAAGTACAACTTCGCGACGTTTCTCGATATCGACGAGTTCCTGCACATCAAGGGCGGGAAGAAGGTCAACGAGTGGCTTGACGATTACACTGACAACGACGTGATATACGTCAACTGGAGGCTTTTTGGAGACAGCGGTCTCGACTTCGTGGACAATGGGAACTACTCGGTCCTCGACAGGTTCAAGAAGTGCAGCAGGACACTTTCTCCTCTTGGAAAGAATTTCATAAACTTCCGCAAGATAGGCTCTGTCGCGAAGTTCTACAACCCGCACATCGTCGTCCTGGACGGAAGCGACATTAACCTCCCGAAGTACGTCCTTGCAGATGGGTCTCCAGTGACAAAGCCGTGGATGATGAACGAGCAGATTCTCTCCAGCCTAAAGTGCCAGCCAGCCGAGCTATGGCATTTCAGGAACAAGACCTACCAGGAGTGCTACGACAGGAAGTACAACAAGGACGACGTGTTCCATGAGGCTTCCGAGTGCGACTTCCTGACGGATCTCGAAATGTTCAACCGCGTGTTTAAGGAGCACAATCGGAACGACATCTCCGTGGAGGAAGTCAAGTGAGCACCTTGAAGACATGTTGCTTCATCTACAACCACGGCAGTCCGTACAAGTACCTGACGAAGGAATGCATTGACAGGATAAACTCGACGGACGACATCTTCGTCGTGAACTGCGGTTCTGGCTTCGACCAGCATGGAGACCTTAGTGGAATAACGAAGACGGTTTACGACGACAACTCTCCAGGAGATCTCAACCTCTATATCGGGGAGATGACTGGAATGAGGTGGCTGTACGAGAACTACGCGAAAATCGGAAACCCCGACTACATCTGCACGTGCCACTACAGGAGGTTCTTCAGGAAGGATGACGTATCCGACTTCGACAGGTACGACATAATCAGCTCGTCTAACAAGAACATATTCCCGTTCTCGATGCGAGACCAGTACAGGATGAACAGAAACCACGACAGGGAGCTGTTCGACAGGCTGGTCAAGGTGCTTCCCGACACGATGTCGAAGCTCGCGGATCCATATTTCTCAGACCCGATGCAGATCTTCAAGCAGTGCAACATGTTCGTCATGCGTCGAGAGATCTTCAGGGAATACTATGCGTTCATCTCGTGGCTTACGGAACGCGCCCTTGAAATCGTGAAGCCACACGAGACGTTGAATGACAGGAGCGACGAGGACAAGCGCGTGATATCGTTTGCGCTTGAGCGTTTCACGTCGTTCTTCATAGACTATGTCGTAATACTCGAGCGTCTCCGGCACAAGACATGCTTCGACATCGAGTTCTTCAGGACGAAGCCCTGGTGAAGACGGCAGTATACACGTGCATAACGGGAAGCTACGACCACCTGAGGAAGTTCAGGGCTGCTTCGGATCCAGACGTGGACTTCATCTGCTTCACCGACAACCAGAACCTTTCGTACGACTGCGGAAATTGGAGCATAAGGAAGATTCCGGAAGAGCTTCTTTGCTTTTCCGAAGTGAAGCGTCAGAGACTTGTCAAGATACTTCCGCACAGGTTTCTCCATGAGTATGAGGTTTCGCTCTGGGTCGACGGGAACATCGAGATTCTCTGCGACGTCTCGGAATACCTTAAGACGCTTGACTTCGGAAAGTACAGCTTCTACACACGGAAGCATCCCGTCAGGGACTGCATATACGCAGAGGCTGAAGTCGTCCTGAAGTTCAAGAAGGACGTTCCTGCCGTCGTCTGTCCGCAGGTCGATGGATACATGAAAGATGGTTTCCCGGAGCATTACGGTCTTGTCGAAAGCGGAATAATAGCCAGGAGACACAACGAAGGGGAGTGTATAATACTTGATGACGCATGGGCTGACGAGGTGAAGTCGAAATCCCACAGGGATCAGCTGAGTTTCGACTATGCGAGATGGAAAATCGGAACCGAAATCGGGTTTCTTGACATAGGTAATCTGAGAAATGACAGGAGTTTCAGGTGGAGCAGGCATGGATGACTTCGACGTCATTCTTTCGCTTACGACATGGAGGGGTCGGCTTTCAGGAGACAACGTACGCAACACACTCCAGACTCTCCTTGACCAGTCATGCGACTGCAAGTTCATGATTGTCCTAACAGTATTCAATGGCGATCTCCAGTATCTTGGAAAAGAACTCGAGGAATTCATAGAAAAGAACGGGATTGAGATTCTTCCATGTGACGAGGATCTGAGATCTCACAAGAAGTACTTCTACGTTATGCAGAAGTATCCTGACAAGCCGATAATCCTGTTCGACGACGATCTTCTCTACAGGAACAACACTGTACAGCTCCTATGGGACAACTACAAGATCTTCGGTAAGTGCGTTTCGGCCAGACGATGCAGGAGAATCAAATACGACAAGTTCGGCATGGCTGAGAAATACGGAAAGTGGAGGCTTCAGTTCACGCCTTGCAAACCGTCGTTCGATTTGCTCGCAACGACAGGAGGAGGAACGCTGATTCCTCCTGGACTCCTGCACATATCCGAGAAGGATCTTCCTCTGATACGCAGGATGATCACATCGGACGACCTGTTCCTCAAGTACAGGATGAACAGGCGCAACGTCCCAGTCTCATATGTGTTCGACACGTACTACAGGATGTCATACAAAGAGCAGGGCGAGTCATCCGACAAGGATTCCCTGTGTTTCGTCAATACCCAGAACGAAAATCTGAACAACGTCTACATCAGGATGATCAACCTCAGGGACAGGATGAAGATTCCAGAGCACCTGATCGTCTCAATGACATCATGGAAGAAGAGAATTGACGGTGTTTCCGAAGTCATTGGAAAGCTTTTTTCCGGAACGCTCATCCCCGACAAGATTGTCCTGAACCTCTCCATAGAGGAATTTCCGGGGAAGGAAAATGACATTCCGAAAGAACTTGTCGATATGGCTTCAAAAAACGGGGTGTTCGAGATAAACTGGGTGAACCACGACACGAAGCCGTACAAGAAGCTGATTCCATCGCTCATGAGGTTTCCGCACGATGCCATACTCACGGTTGACGATGACATAGAATATTCGGAGAACTTCTGCGAAAGCATGTGGATGAGTTATGTGATGAACGGAAGGAAATTTCCTGTCACCGCAAACCCGAATCCGTGGTACAGGAACACCCTTTCACACTACGGTGCTGGCTCTCTCGTACGCAAGGACATGTTCGGGACTGCGCTCTGGGACATATACAACAATCTCGTTGCAAGGAATGTGGAAGCGTACAGGTTTTCCGATCCTGTTTTCACATATTCTGTCATTCTTTCCGGTGGGCGTTATGTCCTGTCAAGGTGTCTTGACGTTGCTGAGATAAGGAAGAAGCAGCATTCCAACGACACAAGCCTTTCGAAGATTGGCTCAAGCGACTACATGAAATCCCTTGTGTCTGAGCACATTCTTCTCATAACCTATTTCCAGAAAAGATATAACGTGAACATGATGCTTCCATATGACCTAAGGAGACGGAAATGAATCTTGACTTCTCAGAATTCCTCAGTAATTCATTCTACATCACGATTGACCCGGAAAGGGCTGGGCTGTTTGACCGCATATTCGAGAGTCATGGGTTCAAGCCAATTCCAAGGAGGTTCTACGGATTCACGAACATGGACATCAAGAAGGGACGGTACAAGTGCATGCTATCACACGTGTCCGTTGTCCGCATGGCTAAATGCCTCAACCTTCCGTATTGTGTCGTGTATGAGGACGACGCATATCCGACAAACGGAATCATTGATAAACTCAGAGAGGTGTGCAGTTCAGTTCCAGATGACGCGAAAGTCATAGTTTTGGGATGGCAGAGGCTTTTCGGAACGCCAGAACCAGTGTCGAATACATTCGAGAGGATGACAGACCAGAACTTCGGTTCACATGCATATGTCATATTCAGGAACGCATATGGCGAATATCTTGAGTACTACAGTTCCCATACCAAGACTGCGTCGGACTTGATTCTCACACAGTTCAGCAATGGGGGGATCTACAAGACGCGTGAGAACCTCTTCATACAATACTCGACTGGCAAGTCAATAAGCAACCTACAGAACTATCTCCTGTACCATGATGGGAGGATAGACCACCAAAATCCTCCAGTTGGGTTTCCACGCATATCCGAGTTTGGCGTCAAGGAGGTTGATGTCGAGAATGACGAGATAACGAAAGCCTTGACATCACTTGGGAAGTTCGCATACCGGGCAAACGGCGGAAACCTCGGAGACTGTGCAATAGCCTGCTCCGAATATCAGATGATGGAAAGGCTAAGTCTTCCATATGTCGCCATCACCGAGGAAAACAAGGGTGTCGTCATGTCAAAACCATTCAATCTTGTCTATGGAGGCGGCGGAGCGTGGGTAAGGTGTCAGGGGTACAAGCCAATTCTTGATGAATTCCTGAAGAACAAGAACATTGAGAAATGCGTGATTCTACCCTCATCATTTGACGGATGCGACGACGTTCTCGAGGCTCTTGACGAAAGGTTCACGGTATTCTGCCGAGACAGGAAATCCTACGAGTACTGCACGTCTGGGAACAGAAGGGCTAAGTTCATCCTCCACGACGACATGGCGTTCTCTCTCAACCTGAAGCTGCTCAACCTTTCCATGACAATCGACGACATACAGCATCCGAAGATACGGAGGGCGTTCGAGTGCATCGAGGCGTTCCTGAAGGATCATGACGACTTCGATGACGCGAACATGTTCAGGACCGACTGCGAAAGGACATCCATCGGTATTCCTTCTGACAACTTCGACATTTCACGCCAGTTCGCGATGAAGGGAACCGTAATCACGAGAAACATAGCCGAACACTGCACGGAAGTCATGCTTCACGGTCTGATTCCATTTGACGAAATTTCGACAAACAGGCTGCATGTTGCCATCCTGTCAAGCCTTCTCGGGAAGAAAGTCAACATGTACGACAATTCGTACGGCAAGCTGAAGAACGTCTACGAGTACTCGCTGAAGAGCAAAAAGAACATCGTTTTCCACGAAAAACCGTAAGTATTTCAAGGAAAAGGAAAAGAATTCATGCATTTGAAGAGCATCAGGAGCAGGTTGCAGGAAGACAAGGTAATAGCGAAAGAGGAAGAGGGTGGATCCGTCGGAGGCGGTGAGGTTTCCGTACCTCCCTCGACACCAAGTCCAGACGAAGACATATCGAAACCAACAACTCCGAAGCCGGACGGAATCCTGTCAACCTCCGATGTCCTTGGAAAATGCGACCACAAGCACGACGGCTTCTTCGGACCCGGCTGCATGCACAGACCTTTCGCCGTCTTCTCGTATCCGGTCTCGAGAATCAAGAGGAAGAAGAGGAAATACATAAAGGTTCTCGACCTCACGGAGTCAGACGACTTCGAGCGTTTCAACGGGATAGCCAACCACTTCATCGACGACACGATCAACGACGTGAACGGGAATATCCTGAACTTGATCGACGGAGACCTAAACGTAGCATATGATCCGAACTACGGCTTTGACGGCGAGAAATCAGACTGGGTTTCCGCGCTTGAGGAGCCGAAACGGGAGTGTCCAAAGACGCTTACCGTCGCGCTGAACCTTCCCGCAATCTACAACTTCCTCGACGAGAACTCACTTGAGAACGACTCGGAGGAAATCGGGTGCCAGATACGAGCCTCAATCCTCCACGAGGTCGGACATGGGCTTGTCAGGTATTTCGGAGAGTCTGGCACATACGACTTTGAGCTTACAGAGGACGAGGAGGAGAGCCTCGTTTCAGAATACGTCAAGTGCAAGATGGGGAAATACACTGGTGTAAAGGACTCAAAGCTCCAGGGGTTCATCGACGAGATGTTCCGTGGACAGGTGAACGAGTCAAGGAAGAGTGGTAAAATCAACGTCGTCTCGAGAAACAGGTTCATCACGAAGAAGAACTGCGGAAAGTTTGACGATTCAATCCCGGGGTTCTCGTTTGACGCATCCGACGGCATCATCGACAAGATCGAGGGACCATATACAGTAGATTTTACGAACAGGGGCTATGGGTGCGTCGTTCCAAAGGATCTCCATTCCGATGCGATATTCTTCAGACCTTCCTCAAGCGATGTCATGACCGTGTTCGGAAGCAAGGGAAAGACGCCTCCGCTGACGCTTCTCCTGAAGGCTTACGGGAACAACCACCCGAATGTCGCCGGAAAACCTCTCTTTCCGAAGTATTCTGACGTATATGCACCTACAGTCCTTGAAGACGGAACGGAGAAGGAGTTGTTCGTCTTCCAGGGACGGAACACATGTGAACACATCTTCGAGAGCGGAAAGCTTGTCATCAGGGACATGGACGACGAAAACGTCCTTAAGGTAACGGCGGAGAGCCTCGACGGTTTCCTCGGACGCCTCTACAGGGATGACTCGGTGCTCCTGTACGGGAACGGGAACCTTGGGAAGAGCCTGTCTGGATTCCTCAAGAACCTCACCTGAAACCTGATTTCCAAAGAATCGAAACCTGATACCATAAGTGTCAGGTTTTTCTATTTTTGTGATGAAAAGTGAAGTTATGGACACAATCCATGTTCAAGAAAGTCGCCTATTTACGTCCCGAAAACGGTAAAATACTATTCAGTCCAGGACGTAAGTAAGCATGTAATTTGGAGGATGTGAGATGTCTGAAAGTGACGAATTGAGACGAAGCGAGCAGTTCACGAAGTCGATGAACCTGCGAGAAACCGACTTGACTTTTTTCGGAGATCGTGCTACAATAGTGAACGTCGTTACGCTCCTGTCGTACATAAGGCATGCCGTGATGAACCACGAGGATTCCGAGATAACGGTCAAGATTGGAAAGACTAGAGGGGATGCCGAGTTCGAGTTCACGGTGAACAACATGAAGACAGGCGATCTCATAACGAAGAACGAGCTTGAGATAAGTTGAAGGACTGAGGAAAAGATATGGTAAACATCATTAAGAAAAATGGTGAATTGCAGAAGTTCAATGGGGAGAAAATCAAACGTGCGATTCGGAAGTCTGCAAATCGTGTCTGCGTGACTCTAACGGACAAAGAGGAGAAACAGGTTGTTGATTCGGTCAAGAAACAGCTTCAGTACCAAGTTCAGGACATAGCAGTCGAAACCATTCATAACATGGTTGAGGTTGCTCTTGACAAAATCAATTCGGATGTTGCAAAGTCATATAGGTCTTATCGCGACAACAAGAACCATTTTGCTGAAATGTTGGATAAGGTCTATACAAAGAAACTCTCGTTGAACTTCATTGGAGACAGAAGCAATGCAAATGCCGATTCCGCTCTTGTCACTACACAAAAAGCGATTGTTTACAATGAGCTGAATTCTGAACTCTACAAGAAGTTCTTCCTGACACAGAAGGAAGAACGTGCAATGAGTGATGGATACATTTACATCCATGATCGTGGTTCGAGACTTGACACAATAAATTGCTGCCTGTTCGATATGAAGAATCTTTTGACAGGTGGCTTCTTCATGGGGAATCTTGATTATCAGGAACCGAAGACGTTGTCCGCCGCAATGGCATTGATGTCTTCTGTGATAATGAATGCGGCATCATCCCAATATGGAGGTTTTACAGTATCCCAGATAGATAAGCTTCTCGCTCCATATGCAAAGAAGTCTTATGATGTGCATTACAATGACTACATTGGAATTCTTCGCGATAGTGGAAAGGATGAGATAACCGAACATGACAAGCAGCTTGCTGATGAATATGCAATAAAGAAAGTATCAAGGGAGTTCTCACAGGGTTTTCAGGCGTGGGAAATGGATTTTAACTCAGTCGCTTCATCGCGCGGAGACTATCCATTCACGGCAATTACATTTGGTCTTGGAACTGGAAGATTTGAGACCCTTGCATCATCAATCTGCTTGAAGGTGAGAAAAGAGGGACAGGGTAAGCCTGGGTTCAAACATCCCGTTCTTTTCCCGAAGATTAATTTCTTCTATGATGAGGAATTGCATGGTCCAGGGAAGAAATTGGAATGGCTTTTCGACGAAGCGATTGAGTGTTCTTCAAAAGCCATGTATCCGGATTACATTTCGTGTACTGGTGATGGTTATGACGGAGACATTTACAAGAAATATGGGACTCCAATCTCAAAGATGGGATGCCGTGCAAATCTGGCTCCGTGGTTTGTCCATGGAGGAATGGAGCCAACTGACGAGAACGACTATCCGGTGTATGAAGGTCGTTTCAACATGGGAGCAATTTCTCTACATTTCCCGATGATTGTAGCCAAGGCGAAGAAAGATGACAAGGATTTCTACGAGGTTCTTGATTATTATCTTGAAATGGTTCGTGGAATTCACAAGCGTACAGTTGAATTCTTGTCACATAAGAAAGCAGGAATAAATCCACTTGGATTCTGTCAAGGTGGATTCCTCAATGGCACTAAGGATCCAGATGAGGAACTTGGTTTGGATTTTCTCAAGCCGATGACGATATCTTTTGGCATAACGGCATTGAATGAAGCTTCGATTCTTGCTACTGGTAAGAGTCTTGTTCAGGATAATAAGTGGGCGATTGATGTTCTGAAACATATCAATGAATATGTTGACCGGATCAAGAAGGAAGATGGAATACTATATGCAATTTATGGAACTCCAGCTGAATCACTTTGTCATACGCAGATTGAGCAGTTTAGGCAAAAGTATGGGATTGTGAAAGATGTTTCAGACCATGAATATACATCAAACTCTTTTCATTGTTGTGTTCGCGAGGACATAACTCCAGTCCAGAAGCAGGACATTGAATATCCGATGTATCATCTTTGTACGGGTGGAAGGATTCAATATGTGAGATACCATCTTTCATATAATATTGAAGCCATAAAGACACTTGTGCGTCGAGCCATGAAGATGGGATTTTATGAGGGTGTCAACTTTGAAAGTTCTTTCTGTGAAGATTGCGGGTTTGCTTTTACTGATAGTGACAAGTGTGAAAAATGTGGAAGTGAGCACATTACAACCATTCAACGTATGAACGGATATATTTCTTACTCAAGAATTCGTGGTCGTACAATGTATGCAGATCACAAGCTTGCTGAATTCAAAGACAGGAAATCGATGTGATACGGCATTTTCATGAACACATAACATGAACTACTTAAGCATTACTCATTGTGATCAGCATAATGGTGACGGAAACAGAACGGTTCTTTGGGTATCTGGTTGTAGTCATCACTGTAATTGCTGTAGAAGTCAATTCACCTGGAATCCGGAAGCCGGAATTCCATTTGACGAGAAGGCAAAGGAGGAGCTGTTCAGCGATTTAACTGAAGACTGGTGCTCCGGAGTCACGTTTTCTGGTGGAGACCCCCTGTTCTTCGACAACCGCGAGACGGTAATTTCCCTTGCGAAGGAAATTCGGGAGAGGTTTCCTTCCAAGACGCAGTGGCTGTATACTGGATACCAGTGGCATGAGATACTGAACGATCCAACCATGACTGACATAGTGAGATACGTTGATGTCATATGTGATGGTGAGTACATAGAGTCATTGAAGAATCCCGAGTGTCATTGGGTAGGATCGTCGAACCAAAACGTGATTGATGTGAAAAAGAGACTTAAACAGGTGTCTGACATTTCAAACAGCATTTGTTGACTTTCTGAGTGAACCATCCACACCTTAACAGGTGCGACCTTTCCCGGATTATTTTGGTAAAATACTAAAAAGGAATATGAAATGAAAACGCTCAGGAAAATTCTAAGGAACATCCTCCAGTTTTTCTGGAGTCCGTTCAACAGAGACGCCCTCTGGTGTGTCTGCATTAACGAGACATACTGCACATGGAATCCAAAGAAGCTGACGAAGAACCTCACGTTCTGCCATGTCGACGACGAGACCCAGCAGCGCAGGGAGAGAGTCGGTGTCGCGCTGAGAATTGTCAACAAGCCTACGCCACGCAGCGCGATTCTCGAGATTCCGTATCTCGTCGGTCTGGACAGCGATTCAAGCCTCCAGAGAATCCACGTCGAGACTCTTGAGGACATCACGGAGAAGGTCGACGGGTGGTTCAGGACGTTTGGGTGGTATCATTTTGACGGAACGAAGACTGTCGACGGAAGGAACTACCTCTCCCTTACGCAAATCAACCGGAACGACTGGCACGTCTTCAAGGAGCCGTTCATCGACTTCGGACAGTGTGATCGCTGAACATCTCAAATCCATATTCAGACACATGGTTTTCAGTAAGGTCCTGAAAAGTCTTGTAAGAATGATTTTCGAGCTTGAGAAATCGAAGACCACCGACACCATCCAGCTTAACGACGGCATAATGTACGGAAAGAGTTTCGTCTGTGAAATCATCAGGATTTCAGGAGATGGCACGACGGTCGAGTCTCCGTGGTTCTCGTCTCTCTGTCGCACTCTCGACGATGCGCGTCTCTCGTTCCTCAGGACATATGCGTTCGGGAACTACTTCAGTGGAAACGGAAGGTCGCTTGAGGAGCTTGCGATCAGGCTTGAACTTCTCGGATTTTAGAATTGTGGGCTGATTTCATGACATTGTAGACATATTCACACAGGGAAAATGACTGGGATGAAGTTGAGCCAGCCGTGAAGATAGAGTTCTATGATGACACGCAGGAGATAAACCCGTTCTTCGTGGGGAATCTCGTCGACTCCGAGGAAGTCGACACAAACCAGGACATACTCGACGAATATGTCAGGTTCATAATGAAGATGTGCCTTCGTGGTGAGACGGACGTCGAGTGGAACTACGACAGGGACAGCGACCACGACATGAACAAGGAGCGGAACGTCTTGATAGCGACGATGTTTGCGAACGTCCAATCAAAGGTCGGAGATTTCATAAAAAGGAACGATATCGGCTTGGAGAACGCGCGGAGGGAAAGCTACAGCAGTTATTTCATATCTGTCGACGACATGTACGAAGGGTTCGACGTCAACATGAAGTTCCAGGTGCTCGCATGGAAACCCTTCAATCCCGACGTTGACGGGTCTCCGTTCATACAGCACGTCAGCCCGATAACAAGCGCGTTCAAAATAACGGCTTGACTTTTTCGTTTCTTGTGCTATAATATAAGCCATGAAAATCTTTGCAACATCCGACCTTCATGGCATACTTTACGATCTTGACCCGTCTGGAGCTGATGTCGTCGTCATTGCTGGCGACTTTGCAAAACTGAACAGGCTCGACATGCTGGGTTTCCACGACCAGAAGAAATGGGTTGACGAGAGGTTCATTCCGTGGACACAGAAATATACTGAAATCGAGTTCGTCGTCGTCCCAGGAAACCACGACGTCATTTTCGACAGGGCTAAAGCCGGACTGTTTCCGGAAATGAACTTCAATGTAAAGTTTCCAAAGAACGTCCACCTCCTGCTGAACGAGGGTATTGAAATCCAAGGTGTCTCGTTCTATGGGACACCCAACATCCCAATCATCAACTACCGTTGGGCGTTTGAGAGCAACGGTAAGACGATGAAGGACAGTTTCTCGAAGATTCCGGAGAACGTCGACGTGCTTGTCACACATTCTCCGCCGAGGATCCAGGGGAAATTCATCGACACGAGCCTCCAATGGGGAGGAACGGAATTCTTCGGAAGCTACGAGCTTGCTGACGCAATTCTCGAGAAGTCCCCGAGGTTCGTCTTCTGCGGTCACATACATTCCGGAAGCCACGAGCCGTGTGAATTCGGGAAGTCCATGATTTACAACGTCGCGCGTGTCGACGAGAACTACGAGATAGCATATCCTCCTGTCGTCGTAGAGGTCTGAAATGGAGCTTCACAACGGACACAGGAATCTCGAGTTGTCATTTGAGATGTTCCGCTCCAAGGGAATAACCAGTTTCGCGCTTGGAAAGGGCTGGAGAGATGGAACGTACGACATCTTCCCGATAGAGGATGACAGGAGATACCCGACGTGCTTCGATAACATCAACATCTACGGGGAACCAATCAAGACTCTTGAACAGATGCTTCTTGAGTTCAAGGTCATTACTGGTTTCGACGTCGAGTATGAGTGCGTCTTCGACAATCCGCATGTCATAAGGATCGTAAGGCGAAAATGCGCTTCATCCACCCAATAATCCTCTTTCTTGACGAGGATCTCCAGAAGTCTGCGCAGTTCCTGACGAACAGGTTCCTTTCCCTGAACATCAAGAACTGCTGTCAGGTGCTTGTCTGTTCACTGCTGTACAACGTCGGCATACGGAGCAAGAGATTCTGTGACTACTACTTCTGCAATGATCGGAAGGAGGAGTCGATACGCAAGTTCTTCCCGACCTGGCCACTCAAGAAGCCCCCATCATTCGTCAGCTACAACTCACAGGAGGCGAAATGGTGCAGGAAATGCCAGAATCACTTCGAGGTGATCCTGAACTATTTCGAGTTCCTGCTTGACGAGTACGGTTTCAGGTACGGACATGACCATGAGCTGTATGACATGCTCTACTTCATGAAAATCGCGCCGATGGATTGCAGCATAAGGACAGGTGTCAGGCTCGTCTACGTCCAGAACCTCAAGATTGTCCTTCCGTGGAAGAACCTCCCTATAAGGTTCAGGAAGAGGGACATCATAGAAGGCTACAGGAACTACTACTGTACGCAGATAGTCGACCCGATGCTTGACTACGAGAACAGCAAGAGGGACATTCCTGACTTTATCCTTAAGAACAGGATCCTGGCGGTCTGAAAAATCACTTGACTTTGTGCTGAAACATGTTATACTATTGGCATCAAAAGGAGAACCATGCAAAAGACGAAGCATCTCTACAGGATTTTCACGCTTGACGGCGACGAGAAGAAGGAAATCAAGGTCGTTGAACTTGAAAACGACATGACGAACGAGGAAAACGACCGAGAAATCATCAAGGAAGTCTCAGAACTCAACAAGACATCCGAGAAGAAGGTGTACTGGGAGCATCTTCACGTCACTGGAACGCCGAACGATGACGGAAGCATCGACTATTCCGAGCAGGAGTCGACCGATGGCATCTTCCGCAAGTATCGGAACTACAGGAAGAACAGGAAAATGAAGGACAAGATTGTTGATTTCTTCTGGAAGTCCGTACATCGCCTGAACGACTGGAGATATGAGGTTGTCTATGCGTTCGAGCGCGTCTTCAAGAAGTACGACCGCCGCGCCGCATGGGACATAGAACACTTCGTCCTCGATGCAGTCAGGTACAACACGCTCCGTCTCATCAAGGACGGGAATGGCGTTCCCAAGGACTACTGCAAAAAGGCTCGAAAGCTTCTCAGGAACATGTCCGACGATGACGTGAAGAAGTCGTTCGAGAAGGAAATCAACTCGACAAACGAGGAACTGAACGTCGCTGACGCGCTCTGGAAGACGGACTTGCAGAAGCTTGTCGACGACATTGACCTCCTTCGGTGGTACGGGAGCTACGGCGACATTGACGAGGACGAAATGGAGCGCGTAATGCCTGGAAGCCACCTGAACTTCATGGAGCATCCGATTCCGAAGCTCAATGGTAGCATTGAAGTCGACTACACAAAGACGATGGAGCTATACAAGGAGACGAACGACCGCATTTTCGACTTCCTCAAGAACAACATTGGAAAGATGTGGGAGTGAAATGGTAGATAATTTCGACGAAATCCGAAAGCACCTTGACTTCAAGAGCGACTTCGACCGATACATCGTCCATGTCATCAAGCGAGCAAAGGACGAGAATGGGAAGAAGTACGGCGTCAACGAGACGAACCGACTCCTCAAGACGTTCTACATCACTTCCGTCGAGTATTTCGACAAAAAGATTCCGGTAATCAGGGATCTCTGCGACTCCAATTCCGCAAGGGCATACATCCTTCCGCAGGTCAGGAACAACGAGGACTGTCTCAGGAACCTTCTGAAGGTGGTTGTCGACAACCTCTCGAATCCGACAATAAAGCCAGACCATCTCATCAGGACCGCCTATTGCGGAAACCACTGCTCTCGCGCAAAACGCTGGATTCTAGATCTTGACAATGACAACATGATTGAGCGCGGAATCAAGGCTGTCGGAACATACGGCACGTTCGCTGAAAAGAAGTGGACGGTCGAGGAAGTCATGTTGTTCGTGAAGGAACAGCTGAAGAACTGCGGAAAGGAAAACGGAGAGTGCTTCGTTGTCCCCACTGTTCATGGACACTGCCTTGTCACCGAGCCGTTTGACCTCCAGAAGGCTTACAACAAGTGCTCGATGATGTTCCAGGGTGTCACAAGGCGGTTTGTCGACGTTCACTGGACTGGACCAGGCGAATACGAGAACATACACAAGAACGTCAACGGGTGGCTCATCAAGGACGGCATGGTTCTCATGTACAAGGGAGACGGAAATGAGTGAGGAACTCAAGGGAACGAACGGAATCAAGCTCAAGAAGTGCATTTTTGAGCTTAAGGGTATTCTCCACGACATCAGCGCGGTCGTGGAGAACACGTGCCAAAAAAGTCATCCTGAAGACCGTCTTGATCAAAACGACGCACTGCTTCTCATTTCCAAGGAGAAAATCGAGAAGCTGATCAACTGGCTTGAAAACAACTGAACAAATGGCTGCTAAGAACTACTATCAGATCCTTGGTGTCGAAAGGAACGCCTCCGACGACGATCTTAAGAGGGCTTACCGGAACCTCTCCAAGAAATACCATCCTGACCTCCAGAACGGAAAGAGTGAATCCGAGAAGAAGGAAGCCGAGGAGAAGTTCAAGGAGATAAGCGAGGCATACTCCATCCTTTCAGACAGGAAGAAACGCGAGTACTACGACAACTTCGGCACAACTCCAGACGACAACGGAGGACATGGGCATACAGTCGACCCACGTGAGTTTTTTCGCAGCCATTTTCGTGACTTTTCTGATATTGATCCCGATTTTGGCGTTTTTGGGTTTGATATGGGTGGTTTTGGTCGTCACGCTAAAGTCGATCCTAATTCTCCGAAAAATGGCAAGGATGTAAGGATTCGCGTCAACGTACCACTTGAGGCTGCGCTATACGGCGCGGAGCAGGAAATCCCGATTCATGTCACCGATCCATGTTGTCACTGCAACGGAACCGGGGCTGAAGAAGGATGTGTTGAGGAATGCCCGCACTGCAATGGAACGGGCATACGTCAGTCGCGCAACGGGATGATTCTCATGCAGACGCCGTGCCCGACATGTAACGGAATGGGCTTCATCGCGAAGGAAACCTGCCATTACTGCAACGGCTCCGGTGTCGAAGATGGAATACGTCGCGTAAATGTCAGGATTCCACGAGGAATTGACTCAGGTTCATGCCTCAGGATTGTCGGTGAGGGCACAAAGGGTGTCAATGGAGGAAGTAACGGAAACCTCTTCATCGAGCTCAACGTGCAGGACAACCAGATTTTCTCAAGAAGCGGACGGAATCTTGTGACGATTGCGCATATCTCGCCGTTCTCCGCGATGCTCGGCGACGACATTGATGTCCAGACTCCGTGGGGTGTCGCAACGATAAAGATTCCTGAGAACACGACGAACGAGCAGGTGTTCCGTCTGCACGGAAAGGGAATGCACACGAGCAACGGCGACGGAGACCTCTATGTCAGGATTGAAATTGAGACGCTGGCTAACTTGACAGACTCCCAGAAAAAGGCGTTGAAACGGTTCACGAAGACCATTACCGAGAGCAACCTTCCTGAAAGGACAGCATTTAGGAAGATCTGCGAAGACTTCGAGAACAAGACAAAGGACAAGCGATGATCGTTGTAGATAGTGCATTGAAAGCAGGAGACTTGGCAAACCTTTCCATTTCGAATGTTCCAGAGAAGAACGGAAAGAAGACGGCTCCAGTCGAGTTTCGCGTGATTGATCTGAATGGTGGAAACATACGTCTACGTTCCATTTCAGGAGACTATAACCTGTTCCTGACTCCAGAGCAGATTAGTTCCTTCTTTGGAACGCTGAACAAGCTGAAACAGACTTGACAAGCTTTTGAAATATGCTATAATACCGAAAACAATTAAATCTCTGAAGAAACATTTGCGAAGCATATCACCTGACTGTAAAATACTGCAATGAAGAGCAAGAATGTGCTAAAACTTCTGAAGGTGACAAGACCAACTCTCTACAGATACGTCAAGACGAAAGGCATAAACGAAACTTAACCGTTTTAACTGAAAACACGACATGTCCAATCGTTTCTTCACATCTGATTTCCACCTGTCAGATCAGCTACTGATAGACAGGGGCATACGTTCGTTCAAGTCGGCCGAACTCATGAACGAGATCATACTGAAGAACTGCAATCAGCGATGCAAGTGTGATGACATGATCATTCACTGTGGAGACTTCTACTGTTACAAGGGATCCCGTGGCTCTTCCGGAGGCACAGAGAACCCAATGGAGTTCATGAAGCGGTTTGACGCCATGCTTGTCAACGTTCGCGGAAACCACGACGGATCAAACAAGGTCAAGTCATTCTGCGACTCGATGAGGACTACACTAGGAAAGAAGTACCTTGCCGTTTCGGTCGGGCACTATCCGTCGACGAACCCATTGGCTCGCGGAACGTTTCACCGTGGAGACATACGGATTCACGGACACATCCACTACCAGCCATGTGAGGACGGTACGCTGTCCAAGCCACCGAAGTACTTCATCGACTTTGAGAACAAGGTCCTCAACATAAACGTGAACTGCGAACTCTGGAACTACACCCCGGTTTCCGAAGACGAACTTATCGTATTTGTCGACAGGATTATGCGTACGCACGGACGGTAATCGGTAAAATACTCCATAAGTCTCAACTGAAACTGAAATCCTAAACAAGGGAAAAGAAAATGACTGATATGGTCGAACGCGAAGACGGGTATTGGATTCAGGTAGTCAACATCGTCTGGGGAAGGGATGTTGGCGAACGAAAGAAAAAGGAGAAGCCATCAGAGACTGTCCTTGACGTTCCCGAGGAAATCCTGAAGAACAGGAAGAACGGCGAAAGGTTCCTTGAGCTTGTCGAGACGTTCGCATACAACGTCCTCATGCGCAAGTACGGTGCCGAAGTCATGAACTGCCAAATCTATCTTCCCACAGAAGACTGAAGTATTGTATTGAGAAACAAACGACCGTCCTTTCGGGCGGTCGTTTCCGTTTTCTCTTTTTGTGCTTGTCAGCTTAGTGTTATTTTGATTTTCCCAAGAGCATTGTACATCAGGTTCATCGACTTGAAGACATCGTCAAGAGTGACGTTCGAGATGTTCGCGTCTGTGAAATTAGACAGCTGGTTCTGAACCTCCTCGATGATTCCATTGATTGTCGTCTTCATGCTTGTGGTCGTTGTCGCAATCTGCTCGTCGACATATGGCTTCGTTGTCGCAACACCGATGTAGTCCTTGTCGCCAGGCATCGTGAGATTGCAGAGCTGATGACCCATCGCGTCGTCGTAGTCGTCGCTGATTATGTAGATGCAGCCCTCGCTCGTCCTCCCTTCAATCACGAGATTCTTGTAGTCCGCGTAGTTGATCTTCACGACGGAGAGATCAGACTGCTTTACGTCAACTGTCGTTCCGCTGATTTTCCCAATCGATATCTTTCGATCTATTTCTGTCGACAGGTCGGCGAACTTATCATTGACGAACGTGTCTATTCCGACGACGTCGCTTGAAATCAAATCAGAATATTCGACACTGAGCTTCCCGTCCTCTTGCGTTATTTTCGATATCTTTTTCTGGCTTCCGGTAACGAATGTTCCGTCGAGACCGTCGATGTGTGAGCTGAGATTCTCGACACTCAACGTGACCTGTTCAGCCGTGTAGCCTTCCGTGTACTTGAGATTCGATGCGTCGATGCTTAGATCTTTATTTGCTTTGATGTTTTTCTTGATTTCGAGTTCGGCAATGTCAGGATTTAGACCGTCGGCATTGAACTGTTTGACAAGCCAGTCCGAGATTTTCTTGTCTTCGGCAGTCCTGACGGAGATCTCAGTGTCTATCCTGTCAGAAAGTTTCTTGTCCTCTTCCTTTCTCTCGCTGACTTCGTTGTTGAACTCCTTGAAGTCGACTCCCATCTTGAAGATGTGGATGTTTTCGTTGAGAAGGGTGTCGAGCGGAATCGAAACCTTGGAGGCGTCAGCATCGTGGATGACGACAAGATCCCCGTTCCTGAGAACGAAACCGTCAGATGTCTCGAATTCAGATGTCGGTTCCGCATAGCCCTCGTCCTCCATCTTTATTAGGTAGAATGAGTTGTTCCGGACCTGGTCCTCAACGGCTATGTCCTGGTTTTTCTTCAGGACTGTACGAATCGAGTCACCGGGCACAACATGTATGATTTTTCCGTCGAACTTCATCTGACGGATGTCGTTCTGAAGTGCCGTCGAAACGTCGTCCTGGAGTTCCTTGATTATGCCAGGATTGCCTCCGCTCGTTCCCTGGAGCTCTGTGACATATTCCTTTACTGGATCGAACACAGCCCTGTCAGTCACCCTATCGTAATTCAGGCTGACTTCATAGTTCTTGATTTGGATTCCGTCGTCTTCATCTTTCACCTTGTAGATGTCATGAAGAATGTCCTGAACCGAGAGCCATGTGACAGAACCGCCAGCGTCATCGTTCCACGTTATGACGAGATACGGTGCCCTTGTGTGTTCGGCGTCACCTTCGTAGTTCACCTTGACTTCCTTGACCATTCCATCCTTGACGAACAGTGAACAGTCGATGTCAAGAGTCACCTCTGTTTTCTTGTTCTTCAGGCGGAGTACGTGTTTTCCACCTTCCAAATCAAGGTGTTCAAACCCTATCTGACCATCTGAGAGAAATTCCTTCGAATTTGCCGTAAGTGTCGTCCCGAAGTCTTCTTTCTTCAGGTATCCGTCCTTGATTCCCGTGAGTTCAGTATCAAGACCAGAAACGTCGGAAATCTCTGGCTGCTTCCGATCAACCGAGATCTTTCCGCTTTCCTGCGAAACCTTCGTGATGAACTTCGTCTCCTCAGCCGTGTCATCGACTGATAGGGCTTCGACTGTTGTCTTCAGCTCATCACGGAGTTTTCCGGTCTCCTTTTCAAGCAGGGTAATGGATGGTATTGCATTGAACTTCGGGACGCTGTCTCCCGAAAGCTCCTGTGCGATGTTCCTGTCGTTCAGGAAGTGAATTGACTTCAGTGTTCTGTCAGCTGTGTATGTGGTAGTCATTTCAAATGTTCCTTAAATCAGATTTCTTCCTTGATGAGTACGAGAGTTCCGTCCATGAACGCCATCCTGTACCTGTCGTGGACTCCGTGACCGCTTCCGCTCACTTCCTCGTCGGTTACAATCAGGCTGTCGCATGAGAGTTCACATTGCTCGTCGATGTCAACACGCTTGAACGTGCTGTCGTAGAAGGAGTGGTAGTCCCCGGAAAGCTCGTCGACCTTTTCGTCGATAGCCTTGATGTTGTTCGAGAGCTCATCGTTAATCTCCTTAGCCGTCTTTCCTGCATCTCCGTAGTGGAGCTTGTCCGAATCAACGAAAAGATCGGTTATTGTCGCGTCCTTCGCGCTGAGTTCCGTGACGATGACCTTGGCTTCCTCACGCTGCGCCTTGAATGTTCCGAGGACGTCAAGATCCTGAATCGTGACCTTGTTCAGGAATTCGACTTCTGGCTTGATGACCTGCTTGACGTCAGTCTCCCTCTTGAAGTAGTTGTCGTTTACGTCTCCGGAAAGCTCCTCGATCAGGGTGAGATTGTTCTCGACTAATCCTGTGACATTGCTCACGTTCAGATCCGTGACGAGGTAGGTCTCGAATCCGCCGTCATTCCTGACCTGACGGAACATGAACATCGAGCGGCGGCCGCGCTTGATGAAGAGGTCGTCCTTCTCTCCGTCGACGACGTGGTTGATTATCTTCACGCCGTCTGTGAACTTGAGCTGCACGAAACCATCGTCTTCGTCACCCGTGATATCGAAGATCGTTATGAACTCGCGCGAAACCATGTCGGTTCCGATGAACTCGTCCTTCGGGGTTTCGAGCGTCAGGGAGTTCGCGTTGTCCGTCTTGATCGTGAGAGTCTTAGGTTCTTCTTCGATTGTGACATGTGGACCGATTTCAAGATCGACGTTGTACTCGCCATCGTCCTCAGCCTCCTCGAACACAGGGTTCTCCAGGTCAATCGGCTGGGTCTTCACGACCGTGGTAATCGTTCCAGGGACTACCTCATAGGTATCGGCATCTATGACGTAGTTCTTCTTCCAGTCTCCGCCACGCGAGAAGTAGACGTTCGCGACAACCCTGAGAAGTCTCTCGTCATACTCTATGACAAGCTTGTCACCGTCGTCGTTCTTCACGACTTTCGTGAAATCGTCATTCCGTTCGAGTTTGACCATCTTCGAGCCGAACATCGGGATCTCGCCATCGGTGAACGAGAACGTGACCGAGTCGATTCCGTCTTCGTCTATGCGGTAGTTTGCCGTGTCAGGCTCGACCGTCGCGTTCGTCGTCTTGCTCTCCTCTGAAGAGTTGACGACGGTCAGGCTGTACCTGTAGAACTTCTCGTCCCTGTAGATGCGGAAGACCTTTTCGTCCGTGAGATAGTCAATGGCGTAGTCACGGTTGATCTGATGCCTGTAGGCTTCACCAGCCTCGAGTTCGTATGTTCCGGTGAGCTGCGAGTCGACGGCATCCGTTATGTGGAGCTTGACTGAATCCTCTGAAATGTCGCCGTTCTCGATGTAGCCAACCCTGATACCGGCAGCAAGCTCGTTCCTGAGCGGAAGTTCGCTGCGCATCCTGATTCCGGTCTTGACGTGAATCTTCTTGAGACCTGGAACGACCGTTATCCTCGACTTGAGACCAGTGTCCTTATCCGTGACATACTTGTCATGGACCGTCTCGTTGAACGTGAACGACTCGCCGTTTACGGAACTCAGCGGCGAAGCCGTTCCTGGGAGAAGCTCGATCTTTCCGGAAACGAGATTGCCGTCAGAGTCATATTCGTCATAGATAATACGACCGACCTGTATTCCGTCTGGTGTCTTGATTGTGCATCCACCCGTCGCATGGAAGCTCAGTGATATCTTAGTGTCTTCGAGCTTCTCCTCACGTGAGACAAGGGACACCTGCCATCCGCCGAATGTCGGCTTTGTCTCGTCAAGGGTATATCTCTGTGAATACGGAGGGAAGCAGCCCTCTACCGTCGGATCGTTGAAGTCGTTAAAGGTGATGAAGTCGAGTGACTTTATCTTTCCCTCTTCGTCCCTTATGACATTCGTGATCTTTCCGATCTTGGACGTACCGAAGACAACTCCGTCAGCGACGTCTGTGTCGATGAAGTTGACGGCAAAGTCCTTCAGCCTGTAGTTGACGTCTACATTCGAGACGTCGTTCATGACGTAGTGGCGGTCTTTCGCAATCTTGTCGAAGACCTCGCCGTCAATCCTGCCGTTCAGGTTGTTGTCAACCTTGGAAATGTCATCCTTGAGTTCGACGCTGAGTTTGCCAATCTCCTCTTCGCGTTCCTTCGCCTCATCGTTGATTAGGTCGATTGTGGCGTCTATCTCGGACTTGAGCTCCTTGTTCACTCCGTCGATTTTCTCGTCGAGCTCAGTTCTCGTCTCATCTATCTTCCTGAATGCGTCACCGGACAGGACATTCACCTTTGTTCCAAGATCTCCCAAGCCTTTCTCCAACTCATCTATCTTGTCGGAGACTACACCCTGCGACTCGAGAACCTTCTTGTCAATCAGCTCTGGAATGTCCTCCTCCACCTTCTTCTCTACCTCGTCAAGACGTCCGCCCATCTTCAGAAGCTCGTTGACGTCCTGGAGGTTCCCTTCCTCGTCGTAGAACTTAGCGTTCGTGATCTCGACGTTGTCAAGCTTCGCACCGGACGACTTGATCTCGCCGTCGAAGGTTCCGTAAAACTTGTTCTTCCTGTTGATGAACTTGACTTCCTGTGGGGTAATCCTGTTCCGCAGGTCAACCCTCAGAGTTTCCTCGACCGTATTCTCGAAATCGTTAAAAGTTCCCATTTTTCCTGTCCTTACTGACCGTTGAAAGGTATTCGGACATATTTACAGGAACGCGGCGGAGGCGATCAGCCTTTGTTCTCGTATTTTTCCCTTAGGAAAACGGCAGTTTCGTCCAGTTTTCTCTCAATCTGGCGCATTTCCGAGTCGGAGAAGAGGAGCGAGTCCATATGAACGAGGCTTCTCATGTACTCAAACTGCCGTTTCAGGCGGTTCCATTGGAAATCGTGCTGCATTTTCTTTATTTACAGGAGAACCGACGAGAAAGATGCCACGTCTTCAGCCCGGCATAGAGTTCACACCACAAAATCCCTTGACTTTTTCGGCTTAAAACGCTACAATAATACATCATCAAACGCCAAAAAGCCAAAGACAAATGCCAAGTTGCAACAAAGCCAGGAATCCGCACGGAATCGAGATAAAGTTCGAGGAGGAGTCTCACAGGTACTCCTCAATCATAGACGGGAAGGAGATAACATATGTCTCCGGAACCTCCTTCGTGTCGAAGTTCTTCCCGCAGTTCGATCCCACTGGGGTAATTACGAGGAAATGTGCACAGAAGCGAGGTCTTACCGTTGAGGCTCTCAAGCAGCAGTGGCGGGAGAAGGCTAACAGGTCGTGCGCCTACGGGACGAAGATACACGAGTGCTGCGAGGACACCCTTCTCGGAAGGACTCTCAGGAACAGGGCTGAAAACCCGAAGGAGGAGTTCGCCATCAGGAACGCCGTCATGACAGCCGAGAAGGTTCGTGGTCGATCCGAAATACTCGGTGTTGAGAAGATAATATTTGACGAGGATTTAAGGATAGCAGGGACGATAGACCTCCTGATAAGGGCGAAGAAGAACAACCAGGTTTGGATCTGCGACTGGAAGACGAACGAGAAGCTATCGAAGAACAACACGTACAACGACTTCGGTCTCCCTCCAATCGAGCACATCCCGAACACGAGCTTCGGGCATTACACCTGCCAGTTGAACCTCTATGAATATCTCCTGAAGAAGGTCGGGTATATCGACGAGAACGAGAAGGTCGGGAAAGTGCTGTTCCACATAACGGAGAACGGGACGAAGAGCTTTGTGCTCGACGACATCCAGAAGGAGATAGGTGACATGATCGACGTCTTCAACAAGAAGGGTGGTGTGCTTTGAGACTTGTAAGGGACTTGGAGTTCGACAACATTGACAGTACGGGAACAAAGGACAAGTTCTGCAAGGAGAGCGTCTTCCAGATATTTCCAGACTTCCACGGTGATAAACGTGGGTATTTCATGGAGGTCATGAAGAACCACGGTGAGCACTGGTTGCAGAACTTCGGATGGATGCAGCAGATAAACAGGTCGTCGTCCCGCTCGAACGTCCTTAGGGGATGTCATGCGCAGATGGGAGGGCGATGTCAGGGAAAACTAGTTGAAGCCGTGAATCGCACGATATTCGACATCATAACAGATGCTCGCCCTGACTCAAGTTCGTTCGGCGTTACGTCGGTATACCGTCTCGATCCGAAAGTCCACAACCAGCTTTGGATTCCGCGCGGTTTCCTCCATGCGTTTGTCGTTCCCTCGTGTGACGGAGAAGAGACCGGCGAAGCCGTATTCCAGTACTATGTCGACAACGCATACTCGAAGGAATCGGAAATCTGCATAAATCCTCTCTCGTTCCTTGGTTCAGTCATGTTCAAGCACAGGGAAATATGCAAGATTTCCGGAATCAATGACTTCGACGGTTTGCATGATCTGTTCGATGACATCAACTCTCTGATAATCTCCAACAAGGATTCCAATGGAAAGGACTTCTACATCTTCATGAAGCACCTTTCAGACGAATATGCGAAGAACGGGATGCGATGGTACGTTTGAAACAACACTTGACTTTTCCACGAATTGTGCTACAATATACGGCAGAAACAACGAGAACTATCGAAGTTTGAAAATGAAATTAAACAGTTTCAATTGAAAACAGGACATGAACATGTTTCTGCAAAAGCTCTTCGGTCGGAAAACCACGTCGAGACTTGAACCGAAGAAACCGGACGACAAGGTAATCCATCAGTGGCTTGATGAGGGAAGGAAGTTCGTCGAGGAGAACTGCCGTCACCTCTATCCGGACGGATTCTGCTGGGAATGCGGACGCGGATGGTTCGGAATCCTCAAGGAGCTTTCACTTGAGCTCGAGATGCTGAACATCAAGTACCTTGACGAATATGGTGTGAGCGTGACCGTTAAGCAGGTGAAGGAGAAGTTCGGTGGACTCCGGGTCTACTTCGACGTCTGGACTGAGCCGCCGTGGTACTACACAGCCCTTGGCAAGTTTTTTGACAAGTTGTCAAAGTCCCTCGGAAGTTGTGTCGATTACGGTTTCGAGTATGTCGAGAAAATCCCGAAGCACTATCACCACACGCTTGAAATGTTCTCTGGTGACGGTGACAGGAAGCAGAAATCGAATTATGTGAATGTTGTCAGGCTCGAGAACGGAAACGAGCTTGGGATTTCATGCGTGACGCACTATCCGACGTTGAAGAGGGTTCCGCACAGGCACAGGGTTCTCTATTTCATGTCTTGGATTTTCGGAAAGTTCGGAACGGATCTCGACTTCTCGCGGCTCTATGTCCCTTCAAGGGAGGCTGAGGTAGTCAGGGAATACGTCGAGAACAAGGCTTTCGAGCTGACGTCGAAGGCGGAACACAAGTCATACCTGATCTGCGAACACTGCGGAGAGAAGCTTGAGGAGAATACGCGATGCTCGACGCGAGGGTGGGTCAAGACGCTGTGCAAGAGATGCGCCGACGGACTCGGGCAGGAATACAGGTGCAACGGAAAGCTCTACAAGAATGGCGTTGAACTCCAGGAGGTGAGCAATGCGGAGAAAAACTAAAGTGAACATCCGCGAGATAGTCCTGTCTGAACTGAGCAGGGAAAGGCTTGCGAAGATTCCGGACGAGATGAACGGTGACAAGGCGTATGCGATAGAGAGTGGAAACTGGTGGCTTCCGTCGGATACGCACGAATACGTCGATCTCAGGGACATGATGGTGATTTCACTGCACGAGTTCTTCGGCATCCCGAATGACGTGCCGATTGAGATACTTTCCTTCAAGAGCGACATCCTGAGCTTCGAGAAGGGCGTCTATCCCGAGTGTGGAGAAATCAAAAATGCTCATTGAGAACGGGAAGATTGTCGAGTGCACGAACGCCGAGCTCGAGGAGTTCTGGTTTGCGCACAAGTCGTACGAGTTCGAGGACTTCAGCATCTTTCGCGCTTTCGTGAAGGACTGTGGAACAATAGTCTGGGAGTGAGACATGTGCGAGGAACTTCACCTTGAATGCAAGTACCATGAGCGCGAGTTCGACGACTTCGGGAGCTACGACATCTGCTACAACCCGAAGTCGCACACTCAGCTGTGCAGGCATTGCGTCAACGCACAGGAGAAATGTCCCATGTACGTGAAGGGACGGACCGTGTTCCACATCAAGCTGGAGGACTGAAATGCGAAAAGGAGAAATCAGGGTCGTGTTTCCGAACGTGCGGATACCGATTATCCCGTTCATGATAATGTACACACTCGGGATCTTCAGGATAATCAACATCAGCTGGGTTGACGTGACGTCTCCGCTCTGGATCTATTTCCTGTACTCCCTTGGAATTCTTGTGCTTGCGTGTGTTGCTGCACGGCTGACGAGGGGACGCTGAAATGGGAAACAACAAAGAGCTTAGTGGAGGCGACGTCCTCGGTGAACTGTTCAACCATCTCGGAATAGTGGTCAGCCTCAACAAGACGACGCGTGAACTCGAGTTCACCGACAGGACGGGGAAATACGCATTCGTCTGGATTGCACCTGAGGTTCCGAACAGGGAATTCTCGTGCACGAAGTTCGACAGAATCAGCATGGACTACAAGAACCCGGACGGACTTTCAGAAATCGACATCCTCGAGAGCCTTCTCGGCTTCATACAAGCTAAGGATTGCAGGACGATCATGGGAGAGAAGAAGAGGAAACACAGGGTGAAGACGATATTCACGATACCGCAGTTCACAAGCAAGTACGAGCTCAAGATAAAGCTTTCAATGCTCAAGGGAGAAGACTAATGTTCGGAAAGAAGAAACTAAACGTCCTTGTCATCGGAACCGACGGAATCTCGTTTGCATACGCACCATATGAGGAAAAGTGGTGAAATGCGCAATCCATGCATCTATATAGTCAGGAGCCGGGCGTCAGAAATAGATGCCTGTGCAATGCCTTTCTGTGCACCGATCATCTACACATTCGAGACAACAAGGTCCAACATTAGCATCGCATTTTCACTTTGACTACAATGGACAAGCAAAGGACAACTCTGATTTACACCCTTAGGAGCGCAGGAGATGACGATCAATTCGGAGCCACATCTGTATCCGCGTTCGGCGTCTCAGCGTTCGCGCTCTCGTTGACGAGCATGTACAATTGCGGGATTTCAGCCACGTTCACGGTTTGAACTTAAAATGAAAATTAACGCCAATAGAACATACAAGCTTGAGCATCTTACGACAAGCTTGTTCCTCAGGAGCCGGGAAGACTGTAAATTGTTACGAAACGCACAGGTTCTCGGACGCCTCGGAATCGTCTCCAGCGTGTTCGTGATGGAACCCATTAGCATCGTAGAATGCAAAAACGTGTGGATTGGAGTGGGAATATCCTTCACGCTATGAGAAAGTTGATGAAACGGCACTTCATGACAACAAACGTCCTCCGTAGCGGGTATAACGAAGGCTATGTCGCAGCCATCTTCCTTCTCATGGACTATTATGCGGAGATCTCGTTCATCGCGCCAAACATCGGGGCGCCGACGGGCTTCGGAATTGTTTTCACGATATGAGGGTGAAAACTAGCGTCAACTACCCGCCGACTGAAGATCGGTGCGCTTGATGCAAAAACATCTTGACTTTCGTGTTTCAGATGCTATAATATGCAGCGAAAGGAGAAATCCGATTCCCCGCAGCCACTGATGATGGCTGCGTTTCCCCGGCTGAAGAATATGAAGACGGAAAGAAATCTTGAATACGCATTCGGAAGGAGCATGCACAGGGACTGTGGCTCAATCATGAAGATGGGTGAGCAGATCTTCTGGAAACCCAGGGGATATGCAGTCTTCCTTGACTTGTTCGGCATGGACTTCACGGACTTGTTCGACATGACGGATGACACGTCACTTCCGGAGAACGTGAAAGGAATTTCGCCATGCTTCACTCTGTAGGAGAACCGGAAACGAGGAAAACCATGAAGGAACGTGAACTCCCGCTGTGGCATCTCGTAAGGACCGTTTCAAATATAGAGATTGTCCATAAAACTATAAATTGAATAAAAGATATACATCTCATTCCGAAAATCATTTTCAGTTATTTTCGTATTTTAATTTAATCTTAGCGTAAATAAGGTCATGAACCTGGTGGAGAAGCAGATCGTGAAGCGCGGGCTGTTCCAGACGGCGTCTGGGAGGCTCGTCAACGCAGACGTCAACGGAAGCTACAACATACTCCGCAGGGGAGTGAAACGTAACCGCGATGCAGCGATGCCAGCGGATGCGGGGTTCGTGTACAACCCCGTCAAAGTCAGGCTTTGACAAGGCGTTTTTGATATGGGATGTTATCCTATTGATGAAATGCAGTACATTGACTGGAAACCCACAAGACACTTCGCATGTCTAAATTCGCTTCAACCGAGCCAGTAAATATTTTCCTGAAAAGGAGACAACAATGGGTACGATTCTCAACATACTGGCGAAGTTCCTCGACGTCGACACGATCTGCAAGATCATGGCGCGTCTCATTGCGAGGGTTCTTGAGAAGGCGAGCAAGAAGGGTGGGAAGGCTTGGGACGTCTCAAAGACAGTCATCGAGAAGACGGGGAAGTGGTGTAATCTCTTTACCGAGGTCTACGAGGATGACAACATGACCCCCGAGGAGGAGGCTCTCGTCGCGGAGGCTATCAGGAACCAAACCGACATCGAGAAGGTCGTCGACATCATCAAGTCGAAGGCTGGAACGGTCGAAGAGGAGAAGGAAGAGCCGAAGAAGGAACAGGCTGAGTGACGCGTAAGACGACCACGAAGACGAAGAGACGGAAAAGGCTTGCGATACCCGAGAAGCCCAATCTCATCATCAACATCAAGAACCTGAAGTGCGAGGTCGATGCTGATCCTGAGATGCATTCGGAGGATGACATCGAAAGGCTCCAGGGGATAATCGACGTGATGACGCGCGACATATGGATAGACAGGACATACGTCGCGTTCAAGGGAAACAGATGGAAGGACGCCTTCATAAACGAGGAGATGTGGTACAAGTACACGAAAGCCATCCTCAAGAGCGACTTCGGCACGAAAGGTGGAAGTGAGACCCGTGAGTTCGTGAATGACGGAACGCTCATAATAGCGTTGGCATATCTGTACGACATAGCCTCGAAGTACGGATTCTGCGTCGAGGACATCGAATTCTCCCTGAAGAAACGCTCTACTTACAAGACCGCTTATGTAATTGACGAAAGAAAAGATTGGAGGTTCTGAAATGGAACGCACTTATGCAGTTGGTTTCAAGGGAAAGATTGTCAAGCTCTTCGACGAGCAGGGTCGTACCGTCAGGAGCTTCATCGCCCGCTCAGAGGTCGTGAACGCACAGGTGACTACGCGGAACAGGAACCCGATAGTCGCCATAACGACGAAGGACGGGAAGTTCGAGCTCTACAACGCAGACGGAACGACAATCAGGAAGAGCTGAAAATCTTGAAAAAAAAGAGAAGCCCGTCAAAAGCTGGGCTTCTCTTTTTTCTGTCCATTGAAATCAGAACATGAACGACTTGAGGAAGCTCTCGACCGCGTTTCCGAGATATTCTGCCTTCTTCGAGCCTATGTTCGTGTTCGGCATTTTCGAGAGTGCCTTCTCGAAGTCAGTGTACTTCTCCTCGAGGATTTCACCGTGGGTGTTGACGATGAACTCCTTTGACTCAAGGATTCCGTTAACGAACTTGTTGCATTCACTGGATTCGAGTATTCCATTGACGAGACGCTTCGCGTTCGAGTCATTGAAAATCCCTATTGATGGGTTCAGGACCGCATCACAGCATATCAGCTGCAAGTCAGAGACCCTACCGGTCGATTCGTCAACATTACCAAGGGAACGAGTTGAGTGTCCAACGGCGCAGTCGAACGTCAGCAGGCTTGCAAGGAGGTCACCGTTCGTCGTACCGTGAATTCCGAATTTTGGGTCGCTGGCCAGAACGACGGATGTTCCAATCCACGACTTGTTGTCTTCCTGTAGATCAATTGTCCTTGCACACACTCTGGCTGGATTGATTGAGCATTCTGAAGGATGCTCAAGCTCTTCAAGTGCCGAGTTTGTCTTCACCTTTTCCTCAATGAACTTGTCGACCTGTGGTTTCAGGACGTCGTATTCGTAGATCCTGTTGTTTCCGTTCCTGACATCAGCCTGGATGTAGACTCCACGCATCTTTATTGTCTTCGGCTTTGACGGGTCATAGGACTCTTTCACGACTTCCGTCTTGAAGAGAGATTCTGTAATGAGTTTAAGACGCTTGCTCATGGTTTTCCCAATGGATTTCATAAGATATTTACAGGAGAACCGACGAGAAAGATGCCACCTCTTCAGCCCGGCATAGAGTTCACGAAAATTCTTGGAAAACGCGAGGAAATAAGGTACAATACTGCATAACGACAGGATATTTCAAATGACAAGTACGCAAATGCCGAAGACATACTCAATCCACCTGAAGAAGGGAAAGCTCTCCGGGTTCCTCAGGTTCGTCGCGGAATGGCAGAAGGATGGGAAAATCGGATACTACGCGAGGGTGGTATAGCGGAAGTCAGAAGCCAGCAGGTTCGTGAACTACGACAACACGAGGGAGAGGGCTTATGGATACCTCACGAAGTACGGGCTTGACGAGATAAAGGTGGTTGATGACGTTACGGGGAAGTCCTATGGCGTACAGAAAAAGGCAGACAAGAAAGCGAAGTGACGTCGGGCGGAAGTTCGCGATTTTCGTAATGCCGCTCGACGAGGAGGGACTTGTCATCGAGTCAGAGTGCGGATGGCTGAAGTTTTCTCCCGAGATTGAGTTCGTTCTTTCCCCGAACGACGCGATGAGATTCACCGCGAAGGAATCCGGGCACGGCTCGTTCGACGACTGGAAGGCTTTCTTCGAGGAGGAGCATCCCGACTGGAAGATAAGTCCGAGACCGAAATGGTTCGACGACTGAGCTTAAGCCAATGTCCAGCCCTTATCAGTCGCGATTTTCTTTTCGTCATCCGAAAGTTTTGCGAGAAGGGTCGTTCCCAAGGTCAAAATTTGTTTCGTTTCCACCACCTGAAGCCCGTTGATGAACACCATGAGTGAATCGTGCGTCAACTTTACACAATCAGAAAGCGTTAAAGACACTTTGAAATTTGGGTTTCCTGTTACTGTCGTAAGATTTCGTGCATTCATGAATGCTCTTGTTGTGTCAGTAGCATTTTTTCCAAAACCATCTGGAAGATGAAGAGAAATCAAACTTATGCAGTTTTGAACAAGAAACGCGACATCTGTTGCAACTGAACCAAAACCATCCGGAAGGGTCAAATTGTTAAGAGAGCTACAACAGTATGTGAAATTGCGTAAATTGGTGGCGTTCTGTCCAAAACCAGATGGCAATGATAGTTTCGTCAGTGAACTACAAGAATAAAACATATGTTTAAGATTTGTTGCAACGGCTCCACACCCATCGGGTAAAGATATTTCCTGAATCATTGTGCAGGTGGAGAAACATGATTCAAACGTATTTGCGTTAACTCCGAAATTTTCAGGAAAAACGATTTTCCTCAGTTTTGTACAATTTGAAAACAATACGGCATAATCTGTGATATCAGACCAATCCAATTTCGTTTGTGAAGAAGTGTTGATTAACTACCCAAGATAATTGATTTCTCCTTTTTGATCCGGTCTAAATGGAGTAGATGAATATCCAATCATTGGAGCTACAACAGTAATTTTGACATCATCATCAAATTCAACGACCGCCTGGGATTGACCAATAAAAGATGGCATTGCTGAACGAATCTGAAATAAAGAACCATCTCTTACTTCAAGAAACTCAAGATTTGGGCAGTTCCTCACGGCATACTGTTGAATTCCTTTCTTACATGCATAATATGCAACATGGCGTGGTCCAGCTATGAAATAACCACCAGACTGTGAAAATGACAAAGCTTGACTATCTTTCGTTCGTATGATAGCTTCCTCAATTGAACCAGAATTGAATATTTCACCGTCGGAAACACTTGAACGTTCAGGTTTTGCGCGTTTCAATGTCAAGTAGCTCTCACCACCAGTAGCCGAACACACCCTGACTGCATATATGGAACCAGTAGAATCATTCTCTGGAAATTCAAAATCAATTGTGCTTCCACTCTCAGCCGATAAACTTGAAATCGCATTTATCCCAGATCCATCCTCAGCCACGTCAATATGTTCCATGCACCACTTTGACTTATCCGATGTATTACATAATAGGCAAAATCCGTGGTTGATGGTGTCCTCCGGCTTGCGGATGATGAAGTAGCAGACGTCGTGGTCGAGACCGTACATGTTGATGAGGTCGATCCTCGGCCAGTCCGCCGGTCTTCCCCATGAGGCAGGTCTCGGTATCTTCCTGATGAGTCCTGGAGCGTCGGAAAGCTTCGAGCTTTCAGAAACAGATATTCCATGCGCTGAAATTGCGTTCCTGATGTCCTCGTTAGCCTGCCTGACCTTCTGTACGTTCTCTAAAAGTGTGCTCATTTCCGAATTTTCCGATGTGGTGTACACTTCTATTTATTTTTTTTTAAATAATTTAAGAAAAATGAAGAAAACAATGAAAAACAGGAACTTAACTCAATCGTCAAGTTCCTGTTTTCGGCTTTTCGATCCGTTCAGACCTTCAGCTTCTTTCCTATCTGAATCTTGTTTGCGTCCTTCAGCCAGGTGTTCTTCCTTAGGATTTCAGCAACTGTGGTTCCGTTCTTCTTCGCTATCCCTGAAATCGTGTCACCAGCCCTGATTACATGGACTTTCCCACCATCTGTTTTAATTGGCTTCTTCCCGTCGGAGTAACGCCTTCTCCAGTCCTGCGTCCTGTCATAGCCGAACGTGTGCAGAGAGCGCGGACTGACCCTGATTGCGCACTTGCTTCCCCACTTCTCGAAAGCCTCCTTTGCGTCAAGCTTCCTGTTGGCTATCATGTTGGCTGTCCCAATGACGTTCTCGAGCTTTCCGTCGATGAGTTTCTTTGCGATTTTCTCGCACTCCTCCCAGCACTTCCTGTCGCCTCCGAGGACAACCGGATCCCATGTCCTGTAGTCGGAGTCCTTTATGCCACCCTTGACGTGCTTCTTCGCCGAGACGAACTGCCACCCTCCGTCGGTGTGGCGCATTATCTCACGTGCGAAGCGTTCTGGCCTTCCACCTGACCTGTTTCCGATGACGTTCCCTATGGCAATGAGGCACCTGATGTCGCGCCCGCACCGCAGATAGTCGGTCATCGCCTCGTTGTAGACTATCGTCGCGACGAGGTTCACGAGATGTGGGTATGAGAGACCGTCGAACGACCTCCTGTCCCTTGACGAGAGGACTATCGCGTCGTTTACGCCCTCGCTTCCAGCCCTGAGCTCCGTCTTCGGGAGCTTCTCCAGCTCCTTCGTCAGCATCCTCGCATTCGTCACGCCAGGTATCGCGAGGAGCGAAACCAGTGCCGCAACCTTTCCTATTCCCCTCAACGACTCTTCCTCAAGTTCGGTTTCGAGGAGCTTGTTCGTGTTCACGAGCTTCGGGTTCTGCATGATGTTGTTCTGCACGACGTTCACAATCCTGTCGACGACGTCATCCATCGAGGTCTGACCATCCTGAATTTCCTCGTAGCATTTCGTGAACTCCCTCAGTATACCCAAATATCCGAACTTGTCAAGCAGCTTGAACGCTGAATCCGCCACCTTCCACTTCCGTGACGCCCTGAACGAGAGAGCCTGCTCGTCGGACTTCGGGGATGAGCAAGCCTTCCTGAACTCGCGAGCCCTCTGGAACACCGTCGCAGCCCTTGCGAGCTTCCCGAAGACGTCCCTGTACTCCGACTGCACGAACATCCTGTCCTTCGAGCTCTTCAGGACCATCGCATGCTCGTAGCACTCGAGTATCACCGAGCGAATGTCGTCGATGATGGAGTTCACGTACTGCATGTTCTCGTGGTAGTATTCCGAATACGGGTCGAAGTCCTGTGATGTGAACTCCGGACCGACGAGCCACATCTTTCCGAGGAAGTCGTAGCACCCGATTGACATCATGTCCTGGTGTGGGTTCGCCTGGAAGTACACCTCTATCTGGTGGGTTCCGATGGTGAACGCAGCCTTCGGGTAGATTTTCTTGAATTCCTCTTCGAACTTCTCCCTGAACCTCTTGTTGAACTCCTCCGCATCAGCCTCGGGAATCTCGTCGGAGGAGAAGTGGACGTCTATGTCCGACCTGTCAGAATACTGGTTTGACGTGATTGAGCCGGTTATCCTGACCTTGAAGGAGTGGAGCCCCGTCTCGTCCTCGGTGGTCATGAAACTGACGACGTTGGAGATCTTCTCCTCGGCTTCCGGAGTCAGGACGTATGTTCCGCTCTCGTCCCTCGTCCAGACGCTGCTGTCGAGATCTTCCTGCGGATGATCTAGTACGGATTCGTTCATTTTGCCGTTTTCACCGCACAGACGTCAATCGCGACAATCATCTGCGAGGACTTGTGTCTCGCCCTTATCTCGCCGAGCTCGAGGATGTCGTCCGTCGTAACCGGCTTGTCGAACAGCCCGGCATTCGTCTGGGAGTCGTTCATCTTGTTGAAGATCCTAGCCTTCGACGCATCCGACAGCGTTCCCTTCAGGTAGAATAGTACGAGGTATTTGTTTCCCTTGTCGAGCTCCCTGAGGAGGCTTGGAGCCTTCGCGAAAATCTTCGAGAAGTACTCGTAGTCGCCGTGCTTGTACATGAGACCCGACTGGCGGAAGCGACCGTTCATGACGAGGAAGTTCTCGCGGAGCTGGCGTTCGACCTTGGAGTACGTTCCGACAACGTGGAGGTAGAGATCCATCTTCGTCCTCTCCCCCCTTCTCTGGACGGGACCGACCTTTATGAACTGCGACGGCTTGAGCTTCTGAGGCAGGATTCCTGAGCACATCTCGTTGATGTAGTCGCACATCCTCTTGAGCGTGAGCTTCCCTTCCTGACACATGAAGTACATGAACGTCTTTTCCTGGGGAACTCCCTCAAGCTGCTTTCCGTATATGTGGAAGAGCGTTCCGGTGTCAGTCGTGTTCACTTTGAAGTCAGCCATGTAGAGGTCTTTCGTCTCGTCGTCTCGCCTTTTGAAGAGATCCGGTGAGATTATCCCGTTTATCGCCATTGTTAGGTCATTGTCTCTCGAAATTCCGATTCTCTCCTCCGAAACGACCTCGCCGTTCTGTTCGTTACATGACTCCGCAATGAGATTAGCCCAGTGCCTGATGTACTTCTCTATCATTGAAACACCTCTTTTTGTTAAGATTATTTACGGTTTTCGCGTTTCATGAGAAATCGCTTGAAAAACCTCCGAAGAAATGCTATACTATGCGTCATGCATTACACTTACTTCGCCGAACTGGCAAACCCGTTCCTCATCGTATTCCTCGTCGGGACGGTGCTGAACGCCATAGTGGAGAACTACATCGACTGGACGAACACCAGGAACTTTGACAACGTGGAAAGGCTCAGGAAGCTACATTCCATCCATCCGCTTGCAAGAAAGCTCTTCACGCTGAAGAAGCTCGAGAAGGCTGAAAGGTACAACGCCGAGAAGACGCAGTTCTACGACATGCACACGTCGATTTCGAGCATGTTGACGCTTGTCTGCCTCGTCTTCGGAGCAACCCCGTTCCTGCTTCATTCCGTCCTCACCCTGTTTCCGTCGCTTCCCATCCCGGTGAGCTACATCATTGCCTTCTTCGCCATTTCCGTCCTGAAGGCTGTCTCCGACCTTCCGTTCGACTACCACCTGACGTTCGGGATAGAGGAGAGGTGGGGCTTCAACAGGAGCGACAGGAGGACGTACTTCCTCGACAACCTGAAGGGTCTTCTCGTCTCCGGAATCGTCATGTGCATCATGATTCCGCTCCTGAACTGGCTCCTGACGTCGTTCGGGAAGTATACTCCCACGGGAGTATGCGGCTTGGTCGGATGCTTCATTCTCCTCAAAATGGTCTTCGAGTTCCTCTGGGCTACCGTCGGAATCAGGCTGTTCAACAAGCTGACCCCGCTGAAGAACGGAAGCCTGAAGCGCAGGATCTCCAAGCTTCTCGGGAAGTACGGATACAGCGCGAGCAGTGTCTTCGTCATGGACTCCAGCAGGCGGAGCACGAAGGCTAACGCATGCATCGGAGGAATCTGGAAGTCAAAGAAGATAATCCTCTTCGACACGCTCCTCAAGAACCACACGGACGACGAGGTGGTGGCGATACTCGGACATGAGCTTGCGCACGGGAAGCTCCGGCACATCCTCCTGAACGGGGCGATTTCCTCCGTGACCCTCCTTGCTACGACGTTCATCACGTTCTCATTCATATATGACACGAGGCTCTACCATGCGTTCGGGTACTCGTGGATAACCGAGAAGAATGTCGTGGAGTTCAGCCTTGTCGGTTTCACCCTCGCGACGATGGTGATAGGAGCTGTCAGGTGGATTCTACAGCCCATGGAGTCGTGGATCTCGAGGAAGATGGAATATGCTGCTGACAGGTATTCCGTGAAGTACACAAGGAAGCACGGTGCGCTCATGACTGCGCTCATGAAGCTCACGTCGGACAACCTCGGAAACGTCTTTCCAAGCGAGACATACGAGAGGTGGAACTACAGCCATCCCTCGCTGTTGATGCGTCTCGATGCGATCAGGAAGGAGTGGAAAAATGATCAAGGTGAAGCAATACCGGCCAGACATCTCGAAGGTCGAGAAGGTCGTGAGGGACAAGATCTCCGATTCCGTCGGTGGGAGCATGTACGGCGTGGAGAATCGCGTCCGAACGCGATGTGAAGGATCCGATGACAGGCGGGCGCGTCTGGAATCAATCCATTCTCTCGTTCTGCCACCACTCCGGAGAGGCGCTCAGGATCAACATGAGCGTACACGGCGCGATTGTTGTGTCCTTCGCGCTCTGAGGACATGGAAGTGAAGAAATACAACGCGACGTATCCGCTCAGGGGAACACGGGACTTCTGCGGAATCATCTCCATAGCGGTCTACAGCAAATCCACGATGTTCAACTACATCGATCCGAGTTGGGGCATCCTCTGTACAACAATCGCGTTCACCATATGAGACAACGACAGAAAAGAGGAGACTAAAGACATGCATGCAGCAAGAAATGGTATTATAACGAGACGGAAAACGCCGCTGTGGCGCGTCTGGAGGTCTGTCTCCGGTTTCGCAGAAAAGGAGGGTGCGGATAGTCCCACGATGTCTGTCAGGCACGACGGAGACGTTCTCTACGCCGACCATGTTCGAGATGGCGTTCTCCCTGTGAGTGCTCATTGGGCTTCCCGACATCAACGCAGAGAGACGGAAAATGCAAATCTATCCACCAATCAACTTCAAATTCCAGGTCATACAGCATCTGTATGACTTCAGGATCGTTTCATCCCACTTCGCCGGAGGACCCATCTCGGTTGTCCAGCCGGGGACAACTACACTACGCCCACCCGAACCTCTCCATGTTCCATCTCTCGTTCTCTTTCATCCTCTGACGCGCTACGCCGCGTCCGGAAAGAGGGCTTGACATTCACGAAGAAAAGTGCTATAATTCGGGACATGAGACAGAACGACGCATACGCATTCGGGAGAACAGTCCACGGGGTTGGAAGCTCCGTGCTGAAGATTGGAATGTTAGGATTCCAGACTTCAGTAAGCCAACGGACATTGCACTGGTGATTCCGAAAGAGAAAGATGTGGAGGACTGAAATGGACAGGATTATTCGAATAAAGAGAAACGGACGTGACAATGAGTGCCCATACAGCGGATTCAAGCCGATGAAGGTGACGATATATGGTGAGTCGTACTCGTGGTCAGGACACGGATTTGAGGTCATCGAGCATTGCCACGACTGCCGGGGATGCAAGCACAACGGTCTTGGGTGCTGCGGATTCGAGTATCCGAGGAAATCTTAAGATGCCGTCGTTCAAGGCATACGCAAAAGTGGGTTTTGCAGTCTGAGGTGAAGAATGGGCATGTTGTCTACGATTGGTGTGCCTGAGGCATTCTTGGCATATTATGTCATGAGAGACACGATGAGATATCTCTGCACCGGTGTTGTTCCTATTCGGAATTCATGTGTTGACACCATAGGTACCATTGACTGGTATTATTCCGAAAATACCGAAGACATTTCATTTTGTTTTTCAATATGAAAGGAAAGCCGTTGAATCCGACAACTGTGGCATGTCCTTTCTCATTCATGGTCTGAAAAAACCGAAGAAAAAAAACGGAAAAGGGTATTGACATTTAATTCCAAAATGCTATAATGGTGGTGTCTTCAAGGAAAAGAAGACGGTAAGAGAAAAAAAAGAAGAAAATGGGCATCCAGACGATAAAGTTCAGGTACGAGATTGACGACGCCGGGAGGAAGGTTCTCGGCGACGCGATCCGCCAGTACAACTCGTGCGTCAGGATCGCCTACAACATGCTCTTCGACGAGGAGTACGCGTCGATTCCCTCGAAGCTGAAGAGGCAGAACGAGATAGCGAAGAGGCTCTCCGGGTTCAATAACGTCGAACTGATTCTTGCAAAAATGAGGGAATACGCGACAAGGGACGCCATTGCACTGAAGGAGAGGTTCGGCGACAAGAGAGTCTGCTTCGGCGGATGGAAGAATCTCTCAAGATATAACGGACATCTGATCTCAAAGGATGAGTTTCTCCAAAAACGGCGTCGTCCAATGTCACTTGAAGGCAAATGTTTGGACCATGGAAACACGTTCTGTATTGCAAATCCTGACAAGACGGTCACGCTCAAGCTCAACAGGAAGACACATCTTGCGTTGAGACTCGTCGGATGCAAGGAGGGGAAGAGGGATCGCGGGACGTGGAAGATCCTCTCGAAGATAGCCGAACTCCAGAAGGAGAAGGTCACTCCGTTTCCGATTTCGTACAAGATAGACAGCCAGTACGTCTACATCTCTTTCCAGAACACAATTCTCTCGATGGATAAACCAGTAGAGAAGAGGGTTCAGAACCGCACGTTCTCAATCGACATGAACCCGAATTTCATCGGATGGAGCATCAACGACTGGGACAACAACGGAGACAACATCCTTGTCGAGCACGGGACCTTCAGCGTAGAGAGCCTAAACGAGAAGGATCGTTTCATCAAGGGTAAGAGCGGAAAGTCGAAGCTCAAGGACAAGCGGAACCACGAGATCTGCATCATCGCGAAGAAGCTGGCACAGAAGGCGGCTCACTTCAGGTGCAACGTTGTCGGGTTCGAGGACCTCGACGGAATCTCGAAGAACTCGAAGGATCACGGGAGCACCAGGACGAACAGGCTCATAAACGGGAACTGGGTCAGGAAGCGGTTCGAGTCGTGCTTCACGAAGTGGCTGAACGTCTACGGGTACGACTTCGACACTCCGAGAGCGAGGAGAACGGAGAGCGTTGTCATGAAGGTTCTCCCCCAGTACAGCTCCTTCATTGGAAATATCGTCTACGGCGACAAGTACCGTGGCACAATCCCGGATCCAGAATGCGCCTCAATCGAAATCGGGAGGCGGGCACATGAATTTCTCCTTCAGCACATACTGAAGGCAAAAGAGAAAACCGGCATCGTATATCCACCTACGGACAAGCTAGCAGCAGTCTGTGTGCGAGCAATGGAAGCAATTGGCATGGATGGCAAGTTCGAGGGGTGGAAGGAGATGAAAAAGCAGTTCGACCTTAAGAAAGTCGAGCTGTCCGGCAAGAAAAACGCGAAAGACATGTATCGCGTTCCATTCGGTAACTCACTGAAATGGTTTAAGAGTCAATCAAAAAGGTCACTTATACTAAAGACGCGAAGCTAAAGGCTGTAAGCGACCCATAAAACGGATTAACTTACATGGAAGCATCATTGCGGACGACAGATCTTCCTGCTGTAAGCGACCCATAAAACGGATTAACTTACATGTGTATCGGTCTTCCACGAAATGTCAACGTTGCTGTAAGCGACCCATAAAACGGATTAACTTACATGGACAGTAACTCATACGAACAGCACAGTCGCATTTTCAGCACCGAATTTTGGAGAGCCGTTCATACCAAGAAACGTCTCGTCATTTTCAAGAACTTTCGGGAAAACGATCTCCTTCAGCTTTGAGCATTCCTGGAACATGCCGTTATAGCAGCTGTTTGCAATGGAAGTCGCAGGGAATTTCGGGGCATACAACATCTCCCTCTGCCCTGAGAACATTGAAGAGTATTCGTATTCCCTGAGTGTTGTCGCCGGAAGCAGAAGTTCAGATGCGTCGACTATCCCAAGCGCATGATTACTGAACAGCATCGAGAACGACTGGTTTGTGAGTTCCGAGAAGTCGGTTTTCCTGGCATAACCCGTATTCCACAGGAGGCTCATTATGTTTCCGCCAATCCTTGTCCTTATTTGCGTGTCAGTAGTGAATTGGTTCGTGACACCATCCACGAAGCCATCAGCCCTAAAGTAAATCCTCTGTCCTTCCTGAATTTGGATCTGTTCAGAGGAGAAGAACTTCGTCCATGTGCGGCATCCGTCTGAACTGTATTCGAAATTCCTTCGCGCACCGCCTCCTAAGAATAATTTTGACGTTCCGCTTGTGCACTCAATCCAGAACGGCACCTGTAGAGGATCCGCATGCCCAAGTATCCAATCGAATGTTCCATCTGAAGGCTTACCGAGAAAAATATCCATTTCAAAGCTCCTTTCCTCTATTTATTTTCTTTTTTCATAACTTCACAAAAATTCAAGAAACTACATCAAAATAGCAATTTATCTTAGAATTTGAAAACCACTTGACTTTTGTTCCCGATGTGGTATACTATCACCAAAAAGGAGAAAAAGAGATGAATGAAACGAACAAGGGCATAATCTATGTCACGACAAAGCTTGCCTCCAGGAACAAGTTGAAAGACGGATCCGTGACGGATGCGCCGTGCGAAATCACAATTGGCGAATCCGCCGGCATGATCGTTGACCGCCTAGAGCCACTTAAAGAGGCTTTTGCGGAGTTTTCAGCGAAGTACGAGTACAGCACTGTCGAGAACGCAGACACGAGGGAGCTTGGACTCGAGAGACTCAGGAACGACGTCGAGTGGCAGAAACTGAAGAATGAATTCAAAACACAATTCGGAAATTGAAATGAGCAACAAAGATAAACATATTGTTTGTAAATCCATAAACCGGATAAACTTCATGGTTTGTATTTCAAAACCATCGGCGAAACAACGTCGCCCCTATCCCGTAAGCCGATGCACTCGGCATCCGGGAATGCGTTTGCCTTTCGGAGGATCCCTATCGCCCCGTTTATGTCCGCGTTCAGGATCTTTCCGCCAGCCGTCCTGAACAGCCCACGGGAAACGCGTTTCCCGCAATATGTCGGATGTCTTTCCATCGTCTCACACGAAGCGTGATCGACCTTTGACGTGTAGCTTTCCTCTACTTCAATGAACTTTATTCCGTTGTCTTCGCATTTGTACCGCATCTTTGAAATCAGCTCATTGAACGGTATTGAGACAAAGTTTTGGTTCATTCTGCGACCCATGCCACACTTCTGTTTTCACCCAACGTTGTGCCCAACGACGACATTCCCTATGCCATTCTCAATGCATGTCCTGACTATTGTCTTGGATATGCAGTGGAACTCGTATTCAATCCTGTTGTTCCGCTTCATGTTGAGTTTCTGGATGGCTTTTGACGTCTTTTTCGCATTCACCCCCTCAAGTGTAGATCTCATTTCAGAGAGTCTCTTGTTGTAGAACTGGTTTATCAACTTCACGCATCCACCCTTGACAATCCATGACTTCTTCGTTTGATTGTCCGTGGATATGGCTACCGTGTTGTCAACACCAATGTCTATTCCAATCCATTTTCCTTTGTCTGTCTTATGGCATGTCGCTCCCCTTTCGTAGCTGATAGTCAACTTGACCTTCCCGTAAAATGACTTGACCTTTATGCACCGTATCCGCTGTATTCCAATGTAGTCTGGAATTTTGATTGCCCATTTTGACTTCGGAAGCGTAAGAGTGTTAGTTTTCGTGTTCTTGTTTCTAAGTCTGCTCTTGTCGAAGGTCAGTACAGCCGTTCTTCCGTTCTTCAGGTACTTCGGCATGTTCGGCTTTCCAAGGAATTTTGACTTGTCCTTCCAGTAAGCCTTGCAAGCCCGGTAGAATGATGACCAGTTGTCGTTGACCGTCCGCAGCACATACTGCTTCGCATTGACGTCAAGCGTCGATGTCTTCCAAGATTCTCCTGTGGCAGAGGGAGAAAGCAAAAGAAGGACAGGAAAATGGACTTTGAGTGCAACATTAACTGTGAATCCTGTGAATTCCTCCGTTTCGACAGTAACGACAATCCGTTTTGTGAAAAACGAAATCGTGGATTCAAAGCCATTTCGGCGTATGCTGAACCACCCGTCTCATATGAAGACAGGTTTGGTGTATGTGAAAACTGGGTTCCGTCAAAAGAGTTGATTTCAGAGGCGGTAAAAAATGTCATGAAACAGCCGTGCTCATGACACAATCGAAAGTCAGTTTCTTCCTTCGCGATAAACCGAACGTCCAAGCGAAGCAGGTAGTTTCGTCTGGATGCCATTATGATAACGGTACATTTTTCTATTATGATACAAGGAATTCTAATATGACTGTGAATGTTCTCTTCAGCATTTGAGTCATATGACAAGGCATTTTCATAAACACCAATGAAAACAACTTGACAAAACCATGCGAATCGTGTACAATCCTTCAAAAAAGGCGAAAACACCAAAAAATGCTGAAACGCAAAGAACGCGTTCATGGAAAGGCAACAACGGAGGAAGCATATGCACAAACACGCAAAGACTGCGTTTGACGGTCTGGTTGGACCATCCGAACTTGAATTCGGCGAGGAGACAAACGAGTGGGGAAAAGCCGAAACGACGGTCAAGGTCTGGTCGAAAGACCATTCCAAGCATCTGCTGCCGTATGTCGGTCGGTCACATGAGACCAACGCCACGGACATCAGCAGGCGCAACGCCAAGTCGATTGTCAGCAAGCTGAATTCAAGCCAAAAGGAAGGCAGGCTGAACATTATCTACACCCTGAAAAAGGGACTGGTGGTTGACTGGTGAGCCAAATCCAGAAGAGGCATCAACACGGAGCATGACGAATGAAATGCAGATGTCCGGCAATGTCCGTCACCAGAAGCGCTGAAACGCACGTCGGGGTTTCCGCGACAAGGGTCATCGGAGAGCCGACGTGTCTTACGGAAAACACCGGAATCCATGCTTTCGCAATCACAATGGTACTGTAAGACCATGACAAGACATGAACAGTCATATCACGGAAGGAGCATTGGTGCGGCAAACCTCCTGCTTGTCGTCGTTAATTCCGGACAGATTCTGCGGAACGCTCCTGATATCCCCTTCTACAGGACATACCCGACATTCACGATATGACTATGGCTTCGAACCGCAAGGCAAACCAAGAAGGCGAGCATTACCACTGCTCTTGTGGACTGGAAGGACGAGGATCGAGTACGAGGCGAGGGAAACACTTGACGACGGATGGGGAGATATTGTCATAGTGAACTGCGTTTTCGCCTTTTCCGGCAATTTTGACAAGGGGATCCAGGTCAGCCGCAGATCCGAGGAGAATGTCTCGGTGTCGTTCACGGTATGACGCGGCGTGAAGGCGGTTTTTTGAGAAACTTGCGAATTTGACATTCCAGTGCAATTGGTGAAACAGGAGAAGCCCCGGTTTGCGTTCGGAGAATTCTTTGATCTTGACGCTCCGCCTTACCTGACCTTTCAGGTGAATCCGCTTGGTGACACCGTGAGTCTCTCGGAGCCCCTGTCGATTGCGTACGGGGAGACCCCGAGCACATGCCCGTAAGGCGTTCCGCCGTCTTCATACGGAACGGATGACTTCAGGCTCCACTCAAGGACATCGTCGTCAGCCTGATCGGCGTAGTGGCTTGACACCACGAGCATGAAAGCACCGACACCCTGTGCGCGTTCTCCATGCATTGGACCGCTCCACTTGCATATGCCTTTGCCGTTTCCGCAGATGCCGTCCTTGAGGATGACCATTCCCCAGGAATCGACGGTCGCATTGAAGTCATGTGCGTTCTCGTCAAATTCGATTTCACTTCCGAAACTTTCCGGCGGGATGTTACGTGCTTGTTCTCCTTGGCTCTCCACCGCCAGTTTCAGAGCCTCCACGTCAAGCCCGGGCTTCGACCATCCGCCTTACCACACCGTCTTGACTGCGGACGGCGGCACGTCAACGAAGAAGAAGAACTTTTCTTCGCCTTCGTCCTCGACAAGGTCGAAATTGCACATGGAGACGTCAATCCGCTTCGGGAGGTACCTTTCGATTTTCCTCCGGATCATGTTGGACCTTTCCCTTTCGAACAAGTCCGTGGAGAAGGTGAATGCTCCGTTCTCGATTTCCCCGCTCTGAAGGAACGGAGTCCTATGGAGATAGCTGAACGTCTCCTCTCCGAAATCTCCGTATCTGCCGTCCTCGTAGACTCCCTCAGGATCCTATCCCAGTTCTCTATGTGCCCTTTCAGGTTCATGCCGTTGTTTCCTTTTTGCATACAGTGTTTATCAAAAAAAACGATTTTGACCTATAACCTTACTCAAAATGCGTAAAATCAACAAAAATGATGATATTTCCGAAATCAGATTGCTGCCTTTCGCTTTTGGCTCCATGGAACCGAAGCCAAGCGCACGGTTCCCTTTCCTTTCATGAAAATGGTGACTTATCGCCTTGTCTTGTCCGGACATCCAGCTTATATGCTCATCGGAAATCTGACATGCTTCTCTACACAAATGGAGAAGAAAGAGCATGACAACCCACATACGCTACGGGAAACGGGAAGAGATGCATCTTCCCATGTCAAACGGCACAAGCTTGGCGTGGAGATTGACTGCGACCGCTTTCATCAAGCCATGAATTACGTGACAACCGCACATGCCGTTCCAGTCTCGACTCGAAAATCGGCTCAGAACATCGCCGTTGACGACATGAACCCTTCCACGTCTAAGCATTCGTTCATTTCATGCATGGGCACGGTTGGGAGGTTTTCAAGAGAAAATTACACGCTACGGTTCGTCAACGAAGACGGAACCGTAGCGTTGCATACCAGGACAATCTTCGGGAAACTTTAGCTTTCGTCCAGTTCCAGGAATATTGTCCTGAACGGGAACTTTATGTCAAGGTTCTCGATCTTTCCCTTGAGCAGACCCTCCGTCAAAATCTCGTGTGAGCCCAATTCCTCGCAGTCGAGCATCTCCATCCATTTCCCGAGATCCTTCATTTCAAGGAACATTTCACGGACCCCGACCAAGATTCGGTGATTGTCTGAAAATAAGCGCGTATCTTCCTCTCTGCCCGACTCGCGTCCATTTGATTTCCTCCCTTTCAAGTATTATGCCCGGAAACCGAAGCCAAGCATGTAGAACCCCATTCATTTGTATATTTCCTGCGTTTGTACAGTTTTTTCATGATATTCGTTTCTGATTCTCCGATATCAGTCAACAACATCAGGAGACAAATCTCCAAGTTTCTCCATCTGCCCACAACCATCCTGTGCCATGCAACGGACGGACGCGATTGATTTTCTCGTTATGTGAACATCACCAACTTTCTTGAAGTATCCGTACAGCAGACAATGAGCCCTTGGATGATTCGAACACGACAACAGCATTGTGTTCGAAGACGAGTTGTCAATGTTGAACCTGTGACAATTGAACCATGCCCTTGGAACAATATGATGTTTTCAAGGTTTTTCTCGGTTTTCCGATATTTCGCACTTTCCCTTGAATGTCTTGGTCATTCTTGTAAAGAATTCACCATTCTTGTTTTGGAAACATTGAACAAACGCATTCATTTTTTTGTCTTTTGATCATAAATGTATTTAGAACACATGTCGTTTCAAAATGAGCAGTCAAACCGAGGTCTCCTACGCGCGCGCGTTCCGGCCGATTGACCAGTTCGCCACCCAGCCCCCAGGTGGTCGAAAAGAGCCACCCAGACCAAGCACCCAGGTGACGTGATTCTGACACCTTGTTCACCATCTTCCTCCACATTTGGCGACCGCCAAGCACACGTCAGAGGGGTATCCCAGTGGGCAGTGAAAAAGAGGAGACAGGCAGGTCATGCCAGCATGTCGTCTGAAGACAACCCAGGTCACTGAGGATAACCCGGGTGGCAGGAGGGTGGTCTTCACAACCAAACCCAGGATACCTTCCGACACAAACCCAGTGGACAACGGAAACCGATTTCGGATAACTCAACCCGGCTTTGACCCAGTGGGCTACGGGATTCCTTGCCGAAAATTCTGCCCCACCCCAAGGAAAAAAGGAATAAAAAGGCAGAATTTTCGGAAAATCGACTTGACTTTCACATAAAATATGCTATAATGGTTCTCCAAATTGTTCCATGGAATGTTCCACGGAATGTTCCACGTGGAACAAATTTTTCTGAAAATAGGCTTGATTTTTCATGGGTTATGTGGTATAATGTCTTGTTCGGCAAATTCATCCGCATAGCCTATCCCCCCAATAGGAAAAATTGAAAAAAGCATTTGCAAAACCACTTGATGTGTGGTATAATGTAGGTTTTTGGAAAATTTTTCCATCCAGGTTTTTTGAAAAATAACTGGACTATTTCAGCATATGTGCTATAATGCAATGGGACTTTCGGCAATTCTCAGCCTTTTGCATCGAAGGAAATATCTTGAAACAACGCTTGCAATTCTCGTCGTCTATGGTATAATATCGGCATAACGAAAGGAAAACAGAAGATGCTGAAAACAAAAGTGATGTTTTTCGTGGAAGTCGTCGGATGTGACGGAAAAGGGACGCTTGCACCCCTGTTCGTCCTTCCGGAGGAGAGGTGGAAATGTGACGGGTATGGATTTTTCACCGCCATTTCAATTGAGGGGTATGTCCCCTGTCAAAGGGAATACCTTCTGAAAGATTGCGTCCGCCCCGCCCCTGTGGATATGCACGAGGACATGAAAAGGAAACTGAAACTCATGTTCGGCGACGATGATTATATTGTCTGCGACGCGGCGGAATGGGTGAAGACGAAAGGAACCGTCTTGAAGGAACTCGAAAATTGATTTTGTGTGTATCATGTGTGCATCCTTGCACCAGCGTTGAAAGAGACGCGGGT